>ERZ777305.1154-NODE-1154-length-34435-cov-13.420826_pt1 | contig 34435 bp, 29 predicted proteins | sample MGYA00374965_ERZ777305 | MGnify/ENA primary metagenome ERZ777305 (study PRJEB29328, sample SAMD00013331) | mouse gut metagenome | study: EMG produced TPA metagenomics assembly of the Metagenome analysis of fecal microbiota from mouse which was promoted... | reverse complement strand
TTTGCAATTTTATGATATTTTCTGAAAGCGTAGGTTCTGGAGCCTCTCTCTCCGCAGAAGAGTGATATGAAATCAAATGCCCTGTAAAGTTTAATTTTACAGGGCATTTATTTTGAGAGGAATTATTTTTGTAAATTGCTTGTATTATAAAGAAAAGTATATACATTTGCAGCATTAAATTTTAGGGTAAAAAGATTCTTTGAAAGATTTTTCAAGATCGACGGGGCGTAGCGCAGCCCGGTAGCGCATCTGCTTTGGGAGCAGAGGGTCGCAGGTTCGAATCCTGTCACCCCGACGCCTAAGAAATAGGCAGTTACATGAAAATGTAGCTGCTTTTTTCGTGTTTGGTGCGTGATTGTTTTATTAATTTAATAGAAAAAATATGACAGCAAACTGGTTTGAAGCGAAGGTGAAGTATATTAAGGTGAATGAAGACGGACGTGAAAAAAAAGTGACGGAATCTTATCTTTTGGATGCGATGTCTTATACGGAGGCGGAGAGTCGAATAATGAAGGAAATGGAGTCAGTGATTAAGGGGGAATATTACATTAACGGGCTTAAAAAGTCGAATATTACGGAGTTGGTAGAGTCGGTGGATGAAAATGATGACCGGTGGTATAAAGCGAAGATTGCGATTATAGATGCGGATGAGGTGAGTGGAAAGGAAAAGTCCAGTAATCAGTATTATCTGGTGGCTGCCGCCAATATTAACAGGGCTTTGGAGAATCTGGAAAAAAGTTTGGAGACGTTTGTTGTTCCTTATGAGATTGTGAGTATTACAGATACGCAGTTTATGGATGTGTTTCCTTATTTTTCAGATGAAAATGAAGAGGTGCCTGAAAATCTGAAACCTGTTTCCGCTTGGGAAGAGGAGGAAGAAGTTTAATTATGACCTAATAATTGAGAGGCTGTATCCGTGATGGGATGCAGCCTTTTTTTTGTTGTATGGATGCTTTTTGTGTGAATAATCAGGGATTCTTTCGGCAGGTAAAGATTTCTTTTATAAAGCTTGGATTAATCTGTTTTTCTTTGTTAACTTTGGAGTCTTTAAAGGTAGAAATGTTATTTTTTATCTTTAAAAAGTGATAAATTGATAAGAATTTAACTTTTTATATAGGAATCTGTAATTGATTATTTGAATGTAACTAACTAAAGTTTATACTATGAAAACACGTATAGAACATGATTTGCTGGGAGAAAAAGAGGTGCCGGCAGAGGCTTATTACGGGATACAGACTTTAAGAGGAATTGAAAATTTTGCGAATATCAGTGGGATTACGATTGGAGATTATCCGAATTATGTGAAGTCTCTTGCTATGGTGAAATGGGCGGCTTCTAAGGCTAATCAGCAATTGGGGCTGTTGCCTGATGATATTGCCGGAGCTATACAAAAGGCTTGTGAAGAGATTGTTGAAGGTAAACTGAGCGATCAGTTTCCGGTTGATTTGATACAGGGAGGTGCTGGCACTTCTACCAATATGAATATCAATGAGGTGGTGGCTAACCGTGCATTGGAGTTGTTGGGGCATAAGAAGGGGGAATATCAATATTGTCATCCCAATAACCATGTAAATCTGTCGCAGTCTACCAATGATGCTTATCCTACTTCTTTTAAATTGGCTTTTATTTTTATGAATGATGAGCTGGTGGAAGAATTGAAATTGTTGATTCAGGCTTTCCGGCAGAAGGGGGAGGAGTTTAAGGAAGTGTTGAAGATGGGAAGAACTCAGCTGCAGGATGCTGTACCTATGACGATGGGGCAGGAATTTGAGGCTTTTGCCGCCAATCTGGAAGAAGAAATTGACCGTTTGAATCAGATGGCGCGTTTGTTCCTAGAAGTCAATATGGGAGCGACGGCTATTGGTACGGGTATTAATTCGGAACCGGAATATTCTGAAAAATGTATCAAGAATTTACGTATTATCAGTGGCAGAGAGTTTGTGTTGGCATCCAATTTAATCGAGGCTACTCCGGATACCGGATCGACCGTGATGTATTCTTCGGCTTTGAAGCGTATGGCTGTGAAGTTGTCGAAGATATGCAATGACCTGCGATTGTTGTCCAGCGGCCCGCGTTGCGGTTTGAATGAGATTAATCTGCCTCCGATGCAGCCCGGTTCTTCTATTATGCCGGGGAAAGTGAATCCGGTGATACCGGAAGTGGTGAATCAGATCTGTTACCGGATTATCGGTAATGACCTGACGGTTACTTTTGCCGCAGAAGCCGGACAATTGCAGTTGAATGTGATGGAACCCGTGATTGTTCATGCTATTTTCAGTTCCATCAAGATGTTGCAAAAGGGGATGGAGCGGCTGAGAATATTGTGTGTGGAGGGAATTACAGCGAATATACAGCATTGCCGGGAAATGGTGCTGAACAGTATCGGTATTGTCACGGCTTTAAATCCGACTTTGGGGTATGAAAATTCGTCTCGGATTGCCAAGCGGGCTTTGAAAGAAAATCGCAGTGTTTATGATTTGGTACTGGAAGAAAAGTTGCTGACCAAAGAGGAACTGGACCAGCTTCTGAAACCGGAACTGATGATTAAGCCTCATAAGTTCTATAAGAAAAAATAAATTTGCTTTATTCGTCAAGAGAGGCTAAATAACTTAGGTTATGCGGCCTCTCTTTTTTTACAAATATCGTTTATTCTACCGGGATTTGGCTCTGCAAATATTGTTATTGTTAAAATTTTTGTATTTTTGTTTTACATACGGTATCTCTTAAAAAGGGATATTCTTTGTTTTGTTGAAGGACTGGGATAAAGTTAAGTAGGTTTTCAGTAAAACTTTTTTGGGAATAATACGAATAACAAGAGGTTAAAGAGATAAATATTGATTACTAATAAAAAAGAGAAACGATGAAAAAAGTAATTATTAAATTAACAACAGTTGTTCTGATTGCAGCAACGGGTGTTTTAATGTCCGGATGCTATGGTTCATTTGCTTTGACCAGCAAGTTGCATCGCTGGAATGGGGAAGTTTCCAACAGTAAATTTGTGAATGAGTTGGTATTCCTTGGTTTGTGTATTTTGCCGGCTTACGAGTTGGCTTGTTTGGGTGATGCGCTTATTTTCAACTCCATTGAATTCTGGGGTGGAAATAACCCGATTGCCATGAATGCCGATGAGGTGGAAGAGATGGATGTATTGCACGAAGGGCAGATGTATAAAATGATTAAGAAACAGAATAATCTGACGATTGCTTCGGCAGAGGGTGAGGATGCTGTGAGTTTCCAGTATTTCCCGAAAGAAAAAGCCTGGTATCTGATGGAAGGTGAAAATAAAGTGAAAGTTGTTGAAATGAAAGATAAGAGTGTATTCACTTATTTGCCCAACCAGAAGACATTGGTATTTGACCAGAGCAATATGAATCTGATTCCGGCAGAGGTGATGGCTGCAAAGTAAAATTAAGGAATATTGCCAATAGAAAAGATGGGTGAAGTAATTCGTCCATCTTTTTTTTAACTGATAAACCGCCAGTTGATTTTGGTTTTAAACAGTCGTTTGATTTGTGCTGCGAAAACGGAATTTTCCTCTTTGCTTAAATCCGGGTCGTTTTCTAAGATTTCATTGGCTACCCGGGAGGCTTCGTTCAGTATGAGGCCGTCTTTTCCGAGGTTGGCTACTTTCAGATTGCATACAAGGCCGCTTTGCTGTGTGCCTTCGATATCTCCGGGACCTCGTAGTTTGAGGTCGGCTTCTGCTATCTCAAAACCGTCATTTGTAGAAGTCATGGTTTCCACTCTTTGACGTGATTCGTTCGATAATTTGAATGAGGTCATGAGGATGCAGTAGGATTGTTCTGCTCCTCGTCCTACGCGTCCGCGTAACTGATGCAGTTGTGATAATCCGAATCGTTCGGAGCTTTCAATTACCATAATTGACGCATTCGGGACGTTTACCCCGACTTCGATGACGGTTGTGGCTACCAGTATCTGTGTTTCTCCGTTGACAAAACGCCGCATTTCTTCGTCTTTGTCTACGGCTTTCATTTTGCCGTGTACCATGCTGGTGGAGAAGCCGCGAGGGAGAAAATATTGGTTGACGTGATCGTATCCGTCTTCCAGATTCCGGAAGTCCATTTTTTCTGATTCGGAGATAAGCGGGTATACAATATAAGCTTGTCTGCCTTTGTTCAGTTCCTGTTCAATGAACCGGAATACTTCGTTTTGTTTTTTTTCATAACAGTGGAGTGTGGTGACGGGCTTACGTCCCGGAGGGAGTTCGTCAATGATGGAAACGTCCAGGTCACCATAGAGGGTCATGGCCAGGGTACGGGGTATGGGGGTGGCGGTCATGACCAGAACATGGGGGGGGATGTTGTTTTTGTGCCAGAGTTTGGCTCTTTGTGCCACCCCGAACCGATGTTGTTCATCTATAATAACAAGTCCTACATTGTTGAAGGTTACGACATCTTCCAGCAAAGCATGGGTCCCGATAACAATTTGTAACGAACCGTCTGCCAACTGTTCATGGATTAAGGTGCGTTCTTTCTTTTTAGTGGAACCGGTAAGGAGGGCAATGTTGATATGCAGGTCTTGTAGCAGTTCCGTAATGGTGGCAAAATGTTGGTTGGCTAAAATTTCAGTCGGAGCCATCAGGCAGGTTTGGTAGTGGTTGTCGAGTGCCATGAGCATGCACATGACTGCCACCAGGGTTTTTCCGCTTCCGACATCGCCTTGGAGTAAGCGGTTCATCTGTCTTCCGCTTCCGCAGTCCTGTCTGATTTCTTTGATCACCCTTTTTTGGGCATTGGTCAGTGGGAAAGGAAGATATTGGTTATAAAAAATGTTGAAATAATCTCCGATGAGCGGAAAGGTACATCCTTTGAAATATGTTTTGCGTTTGTATTTCAGCTTCAGTATGTTGAGCTGAATGTAAAAGAGTTCTTCAAATTTCAACCGGAAAGTGGCTTTGCGCAGCATTTCCGGAGAGGTGGGGAAATGAATGTTGTATAAAGCGTCGTGGAGATAAATCAGTTTGTATTTTTGTAAAAACCAGTTCGGGAGAGTTTCAGGGATTTTCCCGTTCAGGTGCTGGAAAATGGCTGCCTGCATTTTGCTGACGGCCTTTGAGTTCAGAAAAGCTTTTTTCATCTTTTCTGTTGTCGGGTAAACCGCTTGAAAACCGACCAAAAGGTGGAATATTTTTTCGTAACTGTCTATTTCCGGATGAACGATGTTGATTTTCCGGTTGAAAAAGGAGGGTTGCCCGAAAATCAGGTATTCTTTACCTGCTTCTATTTGGCTGGGCAGGTATTTCAGGCCTTTGAACCATACAAGTTCCAGTTCTCCGCTTTCGTCATAGGCTGTGGCAACCATGCGCTGACTTTTTCCGGCTCCGATCATTTTTAAGTCGCGTATGCGTGCTTTGATTTGGATATAAGGGAGTTGTGGGTTCAGTTCATGAATGGTGTAGATGCGTGAGCGGTCGATGTAGCGGTAGGGAATATGGTATAGCAAGTCCTCGTAGCTTTCGATATTGAGTTCTTCACGCAGTATGGCTGCTTTTTTTTCGCCCACACCGGGCAAGTATTTGATATTTAAACCAGCTATTTCCAATTGTGCCGCAGGATTCTTTTTTACCGGAGAACGAAAGTAAAAAAAATATGTGAGTTCGTTTAGGAAGTCGGAAATATATTTTATTTTCGTTAGGAAATTACGTGTTTGGGACAGCTTGTCCGGTTCCAAAGCCAAGTATATAAAAATGATCGGTAGATATTTGAAAGAAAGGGTGAAACATGCTGTTCGTTTCCGACACAAACGGGGATATGGTGTGCATTCTCCTTTTATGTTTAATTTTATTTTGAATGTTATCCGGGACAGGCGTCGTGTGTTTGTTTATCCGGAGGGGGCGGAACGGCAGGCAGGTACTGGGTATCGGGAACGGCGTTTTTACCGTTTATTGTTCCGGATAGCTGTGTTCCTGAAAGTACGGAATGTGGTTTGCTTTACGCAGAGAAGTGAACTATTGGGGCTTTATTTGCAAAGTCTGGATGGTGCGGAACAGATAAAATATAACTGTTTGGAGGCTGGTGGGGATGCGGATATGGTTTATATCGGGCGGGAATGCCGGGTGTTGTTGAAGGGGCGGGAAAAAGAGTTATTGGAAATGATAGGAAAGAAGAAACAATGTGTCTTTATTTCCGATATACATAAGAACAGCTTTAATGCTTCGCTTTGGAGGTCACTGTCCGGGAAAGCGAATGTGAGAGTGGATATGATGTGGTATGGCATTTTGCTGTTTGATGAGAAATTGCAGAAGGGAAGTTATCATCTGATGTTGTAGAACTGAAGTATAAACCGGAGAAGAATGAAAATTTATACGAAAACCGGAGATAAGGGGCAGACCTCTCTGATCGGAGGAACCCGTGTCGCGAAAAACAGTGTGCGTTTAGAGGCTTATGGAACTGTTGATGAATTGAACAGTTATCTGGGATTGATCCGCTCCTTTCCTGTTGCGCCGGAGTTGAATGAACAGCTTATTGTGATACAGAATATTCTTTTTTCCGTAGGTGGAAATTTGGCGACAGATACGTCGCTCAAAGAGGTTCGGAGCGGTTTGGCGGTTACGGACGAGGATGTAGCTTTTTTGGAAAAGGCTATGGACCGGATGGACGAGACGCTGCCTCCTATGACCCATTTTATTTTACCTGGGGGGGAGCAGGCTTCGTCGTTTGCACATATAGCGCGGACGGTTTGCAGGCGGGCAGAAAGACGGGTGTTGGATGTTGCTGCACAATATGATGTGGATGACAGGGTCGTTCGTTATATAAACCGGCTTTCTGATTATCTTTTTGTGTTGGCAAGGAAACTTGCGTTTGATGCGGGTGCGGAGGAGTTGAAGTGGGAAGTGCCCCGGAAATAGGGGAAGTGCGTGAAATGATGTAAGTTTGGACAGAAGATTTATTGTGGTGTGTTTTAATTGAAGTAAGATGGTGGTGTGTTTATTTTCTGAGGTTTTCCGGAAAAGATTATTTTGTGTGTTGTTGTTTTTGGTAGCCGGATTTTGGTATTTTTTATATCCCCATCACGTATTTTATCAGGAGAATTACAATCTTTTTCTTTTTACGACAGCTTTTTGGAAGCAGTATGCCTGGAAGCCGGGCGGATGGAGTGAATATGCAGGCTTCTTTATGATGCAGTTTTTTCGTTACCTGTGGGTGGGAATTTTATTGAATGTCTTGGCTCTTTGGGCTGTGCAACACAGTGTGGCTTCTCTTTTCAGACAATGGAGTGTTTTCAGACAATGGTATATCTGGACTTGGCTGCCGGCTTTCGGATTGTTGGGACTGCAAATGAATTATGATTTTTTGTTTGGTGAAACGTTAAGGGTTGTATTCTTTTTTGCTTTACTTGCTTTTTGGGGGAGAATAAAAAACAGAAAATTCAATGGGGTGCTTTTCTGTCTCCTGTCTCCTTTCCTGTTATTGCTTTTAGGGGGAGGACTGTTCCTGTTGTTTTATTTGTTGTGCTTTGCCGGAGAGATATGGGGTAGGAAGTCGGTAGAGAAGTGGCGGATGATAGTTGGCGGGTTGATTTTTGTTGTCGGGGTATGGTGGTTTTGGAGGCATGTATATCTGATGCCTTATGCTTGGTTGTACGAGTTCTTTCCGGATGCTTCCCGCACTCAGGTAGTGGTAGAAGCCCGAATCCTGTTTTATGGGTTTACCGGTATGTTGGTGGCGGGAAAAATTTTGCCGGATTGGAGGCCTGAGCGGTTAAGGGGTAAAATCTTGCAGATGGTAGTGGGTGCTTTTATTTTTACAGGTTGTGTGGCGGTTTTGCGGAGATACTGTTATCGTCCTGGGGTGGAGGCTCTTTTGCATGCGGAATTGGCCGTTGCAAAGGGAAGCTGGAAAGAGATGTCGGATCTGGCTGCTGAGGTTCGGTATGAAATACCGACGTTTGTGGCTCTTAATAATCTGGCTTTGGCAAAAGAAGGTGACTTGGCAGAGCGTATGTTTGATTATCCGCAGGTGGGAGCGGAAGGATTGATATTGCCTGTCGGTGCCAATTACCTTGTCAATTTGTTCGGACATGAAATTTTTTATCAGTTGGGGCAAAATAATGAGGCATACCGGTATCTTTTTGAGGCTTATAATTGTAGGGCGGGACAGGTTTCCGGTCATGTATTGAAGCGTATGGCCGAGTTGTTGGTGCGTATTGAAAAACCGGAGGCGGCTAAAAAGATATTTGTTCAGTTGAGTCATTCTTTATTTTATCGGAGCTGGGCAGAAGAAAGGTTGCGGGAGTTGGTTGCTTTTGTCCCTTCAGCTCCTTCTTCCGGTCCCGATTTTTATCCGGGATTTTCCGCTTCGGTCGTGGATTTGATAAATATGCAACAGCAGAATCCGGACAATAAAGTGTTGCAGGAATATTTGCTGACAGCTTGCCTTCTGGAGAAGCAGATTCCCGTGTTTTATCATTTTTTTGCCCGATTTTATCCGGCAGGGACAGCGGGAAGATTGCCCCGGCATTATGAGGAGGCTCTTTTTATTGTGCTGCAATCGGGCTTGGATAAGGCGGTTTTAGAAAAGTATAGAATATCGGTGGAGCAATTCAGGAGATTGAGTCTCTATTCCAGTGCTTACAAAAAGTTGCAGAAGAATCCGGAGGCTGCCCGTTTGTTGGCTAATGACTTCGGAAACACGTATTGGTATTACATGCATTTTAAGAAAAAGGGTTCATGAAATTGAAATATTTAATTTACGGGTTGGGTATGCTGTTGTGTGCCGGTTGTGGTGAGCAACCCTCCGGGTATGAGGAAGTTGGGGAACTGCCGGCTATTTCACCGGATTATACCGGGGTAACGATACCTGTGAATATTGCGCCGTTGAATTTTTATCTGACCGATTCCTGTGAAAAAGCGGCTGTTCGTTTTTTTGTCGGAGAGGTGGAGAAGTATGGATGTGAAGGGGATGGTGAGTTCATTTTTTCAGAGAAGAAGTGGAAAGCTTTATTATCGGAAGCAGTGAAGGCTGAGGGATGTGTACGGGTGGAGGTGTTTGGAAAATATGCGGGAAAATGGAAAAAGTTTGCACCTTTTTGCTGGCAGGTGAAAAATGTCCCGATAGATGATTATGTGGCTTATCGTTTGATTGAGCCGGGATATGAGCGTTGGTCCGGGATGGGATTGTATCAGCGGAATCTGACGAATTTTGAGGAAAAAGCGATTATGGAGAACCGTCTGACCCGTAATAATTGCATGAATTGCCATACTTTTGACCGGGGGAATCCGGAACGTTTTGTGTTTCATATGAGGGGTGAAGCCGGAGGGACACTGTTGATAACGGAGGGTGTGGTGAAGCGTCTGAATACCCGTACTCCCCATACGTTGACTACGTTTACTTATCCTGCCTGGCATCCTTCGGGAAAGTACATTGCTTTTTCCACCAATATCACACACCAGTTTTTTCACGGGCAGAAAGAAAAGCAGATAGAGGTGTATGACCGGGATTCGGATATTGTTTTGTATGATGTCGAAAAAAATGAGGTGGTAACGGATGCAGGGGTTATCGGTACGAAACGGTATTTTGAAACCTATCCGGCATGGAGTCCGGACGGGAAAAGTCTTTATTTCAGCCGGGCGGATTCAGCCGCTACCTATACGGATTTTAAGGCGTTGAAATATCATATTTGCCGGGTGGATTTCGATGAGCAGCGGCGGCAGTTCGGGATAAAGGCAGATACGGTTTTTTCTACGGACGGGAGCTGTGTGTTTCCCCGGGTGTCTCCGGATGGGAATTTTCTGTTGTTTACAGAGTCCGATTACGGTTGTTTCCCGATATGGCATAAGGAGGCGGATTTGTGTATGCTGGATTTGAGAACCGGGAAGTTGGTGTCATCGGAAGCCAACAGTGAGGAAACGGAAAGTTTTCATTCCTGGTCTTCGGACGGGAGATGGGTCGTGTTCAGTAGCCGGCGGGAGGATGGTGTGTTTACACGGCTCTATTTTTCGTATGTGGATGAGAACGGAAGTATGGCCAAGCCTTTCTTATTGCCTCAGAGTACATTTGAAAAGGATCAGCCTTTATTGAAGTCCTATAATGTGCCGGTGTTTGTTGAAGATGAGATTAAGATTTCCCCTTATGACTTGGCAACGAGTGCGGAAGGGGAGTATATACAGGTAGATTGACAGAATTATGAAGTGTAGTATTTATACGGTCGGAGGAAAAGATTTCAGTTCATTGGTGGGTGAATTATTAGAAAAATGCGGGTGGGACGAGAAAATTGTCCGCCTGGTGTTTTGGGGAAGTCCGCGGGATAATCAGGAGTATCGGAATCAGAAAAGGGAACTTGAAAGACAGATCCATGCCCATTTCGGGAAGTGTTGTCCCGCTTTCAGTTATATTGCACAGCGGCCTCTGACGGCTGATTTGGCTGTGGAGGTGCATCGGGTGGATGCTTCTTTTGAGGGGGAGGTGGTATACAAAGTATACCGGAATTTGCCTTATGTGCTTTTGCGGGGACGAAGTTATCGTGAACTGATAGCCGGAGGGATGAGTGGCCGTGATGTAGATTCTCCGGTCAGAAAGCAGGCGGAAGAAGCTATGGAGCAGATGAGGGCGGTTTTGGTTGAGGAGGGATTTGCCGTGGATGCAATTGTCAGACAATGGAATTATTTGGAGCGTATTACGGAGTTTGACGGGGAGTGTCAACGTTACCAGGCATTTAATGAAGCCCGGAGCTGTTTTTATGCTTCGGCAACCTGGAATAACGGTTACCCCGCTGCTACGGGTATCGGAATGCAATGGGGCGGAGTCGTGATAGATTTCACTGCTGTAAAAACAGAAGGACCGGAATGTCGGAGTGTGCCTTTGGACAATGCTTTGCAAATAGCTGCGCATGCTTATTCGCAGCAGGTATTGATGGGGAAATTGTCTGCAGATTTGGGTAAGATAACCCCTAAGTTTGAACGGGCGCGGGTATTGGAGTCGGGAAATGAGAGGATGATTTATGTATCGGGAACGGCTGCCATCCGGGGAGAGCAAAGCCTGACAGAAGTAGGAGTGTTGCCGCAAATGGGGATTACTCTGGAGAATATCAACTATCTGATTTCCGGAAAGAATTTACAGAGTAAAGGAGTTGCAGGGGAAGGGGAGTTGTTGATGATTCGGGTATATCTGAAATATCCGGACGATTTAGAGGCTGTGGAAGCATATATCGGCGGGCAGTTGGCGGGACTTCCCGTCATTTATTTGTTGGCGGATGTCTGTCGCGAAGAGTTGTTGGTTGAAGTAGAGGGAATTGCGCGGATAAAGGTGTAAAGAAGAAGAGCCGAAAGGATGATTATCACGTTTCGGCTCTTCTTTGTTTAATTCTTATTTATCAGTTCATACAGATGGAGCGGAGCGGTAGTGGTGATTTCCAGCCGGAGGGTGGATATGTTTTCCGGACAGGTAAATACTCCGAATGCGGAATGAATGATACCCAATTCTGTTTCTTGATTCCGGTCTGTTTTTCCTGTGATTTTTATTGCAACTCCCGGTTTCAAATCAGACAATAAAATATATTCCGTTTGTTTGTGGGCAGACGGATTACTGATTTCTATGGTTTGGGATTTCTCAATCCGGTAAGCTGAACTGAGTTTGTGGTCTTCTATCAGTGCCATGTTGTTGGAGCCGTCCAAAAGTTGCGGGGACTGTAAGCTGAATTTTTTCAGATATATTTCCCTGGATTGGCGGCTATTGTTGATAAAGCGCACGTATTTGAAAGAATGGTTTTCCGGTATCTGAGCCGTTATGTTCCTTTCTTTTTCTTCGGCATGTAGCGGTTCCCAGGTTTTACCGTCAGTGGAAATTTGTACGGCGCCCCATTTGAGGGCTGCCGGTATGTTCAGATTAATTTCCAGCAGGGCTTGGGATAGGGTATAGGGAAGCGTAATCCCGACATATTGTTTGGGTGCCATGCGGATTACTTCCAGCGCGGGTGAAATGGAAAGGGTTTCCTTGTCGCTTTGTATCGGCAGGTTTTGAATCTGCTGAATGGTCGTGAATACTTCTGCATTTGCAGTTAACGGCGAGAGCCCTTTCCCTTTAAAAAGATGTTGTTCACTGATTATCCGGAGGCTGTCAATAAACGGCTGCATGATTAATGAGCCGGTTTTGACTCCCGGTTGGTAGGGATTTTGGTTGTAGGCTTTGTCAACCTGTTTGCGTTGTTGTTCCAGTTCCTGCAATTCCAGGTATTTTTGCCAGTATGTTTCGGTCAGTCCGCCGGAGGTCAGAACCGCTAAATCCAGGGCTTTCTGTCCCGCTTTGCCCAAAATTTCAAATTGTTTGAGCCAGGGATGGATTTCATTGACCAGTGTCGGATTATCGTTTGAACCTGTTATTTGTGCCGGAGCTTCGGCTATTTTTTTGTATTCTTTCCGGATGTGTTCCAGGGTGTTTTGTGGAATTTGCCCTTGTTTGAAAACGGAAAGGAATTTTTCCATTTCGGGTTTGATTTCTACGGATTCATCCCGTCTGTACCGGTGTCCGTTTTTCCCTAAGTCTGAATTGTGGGAGGCAAAGGTGTGCAGCGCTGCCGTGGCACGGGGCATGACGTTTTGTATGGCTGCTTTCCAAGCTGCATCGGAATTGTATTTTTCCGGATTCCAGGAGTAGTCGGCTACCCCGAAAATGGCGATTTTGGAGGCTTCGGCACGTTCCATGGGGTTGGATACAAAACCGGACATGAGCGGACCTGCCTGTAAATCCAGCCCGTATGCCGGACCCATCAGGAGATGGTCGCGTACGTAGTCGCTGACGGGGAAGTTCCACCACACGTATGCCGGCCGTTTGATGCGTTTGTTGATCCATTGCAGGCCGTCGCAGGTAATGTCTGAAATTACCCGGTCGCCGGTCCACATAATCATGATGGAGGGATGCAGTTTTTCTCCCAGGATGTCCAGGTAGGTACCTTCTTTCGGATTCGACCAGCTTTTGTTGTATTCGGTGGGGCACATAATCAGAGGAGTTACGTCTTCTTTTTGTGCGATAAACTGGTCCTGAATGGCGTTCAGCAGCTCTGCCTGGCGTACCGGGTTTGTACCTTCGCCCGAAATATCGTCAAAGAAAACAGCAAAAGAACGGACGCCCAATTCGTACATTTTTTCAAATTTATTCAAGAGAGCCTGACGGTCTTGTTCATTCCACTGAATATCCAGTCCCGGATGGATGGCCCACACGAAATCGACTTTGTTGGCTTTGGACAAGGCTACCAGTTCGCTGATTTGGCGGGCTTCTTTTTCCGGATAAGGCTTTCGCCAGTTGGGGGAGCTGTGGTAGGGGTCGTCTTTGGGACCGTAGATGTATGTGTTGAGTTTGTTTTCTCCGTAGAATTGGAGTTGCCGGATGCGGTCTTCGTGGCTCCAGGGTTGTCCGTAAAAACCTTCCACAACCCCGCGGTAAGCAACTGCGGGGAAATCTTTTATTTCAACTTCCGGCAGGGTATTGCCGTTTAAGAGTTGTTTCAGTGTTTGAATGGCATAAAATGTACCTCTTTCGTCGTGTCCGGCGATAATCATTTGTTCCGGCTGTATAGACAAATAGTAGCCCCCGTTGACTTCGGGAATCTGGCGAACATATTTTTTTACGGCTTTGTCGCCCCGTTCTCCGATGTGAATGGTATAGTTCTTTTTTTGTTTCCCTGCGTTGAAAAGCTGACAGAGCTGTTGCACAGCGGTTGAATCGGCTTCCGTCATTCCGTTGACAAAGACAGGAGTGTTCAGGGTGATTGTTTTTCCTGTCTGAATCAAAGACTGGGGCGTAGGGTAAATTTTATCTTTTGAAGCAAATACATGAAGAGTTGTCGCCAGACAACACAGTAATAAAAGGATTTTGATATTCATTTGATTTTGAATTAGGATTGGTTTCAAAGTCCAAAAGTAGTAATTTTTTTAAGAAAAGCGCCGGAGGGAAATACTTCCTGCATCTTAGAGGGACAGCTCGGACTGGTTATGCGGTGTGTCCGGAAGATTCTTTATAAGCTCGCCTGTTTATCGGTAGGCTTTTGGCTTTATTTCCTATCTTTGTACGATTTTATCAACCAGGAGTATGATTTCAGTAAATAATGTAAGTGTCGTTTTCGGTGGTTTTATTTTGTTGGACAGGGTGTCTTTTCTGATAAACAAGAAGGACCGTATCGGGTTGACGGGGAGAAACGGAGCCGGGAAGTCCACGATGTTGAAAATATTGGCGGGTGTGGAGGAACCTACAGAAGGGACTGTTTCCAAATCGGCAGAAGTGCGGATGGGCTATTTGCCTCAGACGATGATTTATAAGGACGGGAATACTGTCCGGAGAGAGGCGGAAAAAGCGTTTGCCGATTTGTTCGCTTTGCGCGATGAGGTGGAACGCCTGAATCTGGAATTGGCAGAGCGCACGGACTATGAGTCGGAGGCTTATGCGAAGTTGCTGCATCACATCACGGAAAAGAATGAACAGTTGGCGATAAGGGGAGAGGGAAATGTTAATGGCGAAGTGGAAGTGGTGTTGAAAGGGCTGGGATTCACGGCAGAGGATATGGAGCGGAAATGTGAAGAATTCAGCGGGGGGTGGCGGATGCGTATCGAACTGGCGAAAATCCTGCTGGCGAAACCGGATATATTCTTGTTGGACGAGCCGACCAACCATTTGGATATAGAGTCCATTTCGTGGTTGGAATCTTTTTTGCAGACTTATCCGGGAGCGGTGGTACTGGTGTCTCATGACCGGGCATTTCTGGATAATGTAACCACCCGTACGGTGGAAATCTCGCTGGGGAAAATATACGATTATAAAGTCTCTTACACCCGTTTTACGGAATTGAGAAAGGAGCGGATTGCACAGCAGTTGCGGGCGTATGAGAATCAGCAGAAACAGATTAAGGATACCGAGGAGTTTATTGAGCGGTTCCGCTATAAAGCGACAAAGGCGGTGCAGGTACAGTCCCGGATTAAGCAGTTGGAAAAAATCGACCGCATAGAGGTAGAGCAGGAGGACACAGCCCGCATTAATATCCGTTTTCAGCCGGTGGTGCGTTCCGGGGAGGTGGCGGTCAGCGGACGGGGATTGAGAAAATGTTACGGAGAAAAGTTGGTGCTGGAGGAGCTGAATATCGACATCATGCGGGGGGAAAAAGTAGCGTTTGTCGGCAAGAACGGTGAAGGAAAATCCACGCTGGTGAAGATGATTATGAATGAAATTCCTTATGAAGGAAGTTTGAAAATCGGACATAATGTAAATATCGGATATTTTGCTCAGAATCAGGCTGATTTGATGGATACCCGGTTAACGGTGCTGGACACGATAGACCGGGTGGCTGTCGGGGAAATCCGGAAAAAGATACGGGATATATTGGGGGCGTTTTTATTCTCCGGTGAGGATGTGGATAAAAAAGTGGAGGTGTTGTCCGGAGGAGAAAGAACGCGTTTGGCAATGGTTCGCCTGTTGCTTGAACCTTATAATCTGCTGATTCTGGATGAGCCGACCAATCATTTGGATTTGCGCACCAAAGATATTCTGAAAGAGGCGCTCCGTAATTTTGAAGGGACGGTGATTGTGGTTTCACACGATCGGGATTTCCTGAACGGACTGGCAGACAAGGTGTTTGAGTTTGCCAATCATGGCATCAAGGAGTATCTGGGTGGGGTGAATGATTTTCTGGAAGCCAAGAAAGTGGCTTGTTTCAGTGAGTATGAGAAGTGGAAAAAACGGAATCAGGTGGCACTTCCGAAGGAGACGGAGGCAAAAGAGGAGACTGAAAGCCGGATGTCGTTTGAGGAACGCAAGCAATGGAACCGCGAGATAAAGAAAGCCGAGCAGCAGATTGAACGGTGGGAGAAAGAAATTGCCGGATGGGAAGAAAAGATTGCGGAAATGGAAAGCCGCATGGCGGAGGGACAGACCGGGGAGCAGCTCTATAAAGATTATGACGAAGCGCGGAAAACCTTGGATCGGTGTATGGAAGAATGGGAGCAGGCGCAGGAGAAGCTGGAAAGTATAAAACAGAGTGGAAATTAATATTAATTCATCAATATAGTATGGCCAAGTACAAACAGGAATGTATATTCGGTATCCGGGCTGTGATAGAAGCTATCCAGCAGGAAAAAGAAATCGATAAAGTGATGTTGAAACAGGGAATAAAAGGGGAACTGTTCCAGACACTTTTTTCTCTGCTGAAAGAAAACAATATCCCTTTTCAATATGTTCCCGATGAGGTTTTCCGTCCTTTTGCCGACCGGAATCACCAGGGGGTGTTGGCAGAAGTTTCCCCTGTTCCTTACCAGGATATACAGGAAGTGATTGAGGGTGTAAAAGCCAGGGATAAGGTGCCTTTTATCCTCATATTGGACCGGATTACGGATGTGCGGAATTTCGGCGCCATTGCCCGTACAGCGGAATGTGCGGGTGTAGATGCGATTGTCATCCCCAATAAAAATTCGGCAAAGATTTCATCCGATGCGATTAAGACGTCGGCGGGAGCTTTGTATCATATTCCGGTGTGTCGGGTACTGAATCTGAAAAAATTAGTGAGGGAACTGAAGTTCCAGCAGGGCATGCAGGTGTATGCTGCTACGGAAAAGGCAGAAAAATATTATACGGAAACGGATATGAAAATTCCGCTGGCGATAGTGATGGGCTCGGAAGATAAAGGAATTGATGAAGGAATATTGAACATTGTCACCGAACAAGTCAAGATACCCATGAGTGGCAATATAGAATCGTTGAATGTTTCAGCCGCCGCTGCCGTCATGATTTACGAAGTTGTCCGGCAGAGGAGGGAATGATGAGAGAGGGGCCGTCTGACAAATTTTCTGTGATATAGCAATCTATGGTGAATAGGTAGTATCTTCCTGTAAAGTCCCTCTCTCTTTTATCTTTCCTGTACTTCTCTTGTACTTCTCCCGACCTGCTGGATACAGGAGTAGTATAAGAGAAATAGAGTATATATGGAAGAGAGTGGGACCTTGTAGCCAGGTTTCCCGGATTTTTAGCGGTAAAAATTGCCGGAATCGTACCACGATTCCCGTTTGGTCAGTTTCAGATCCCTCAGCAGGCTGGAGCGCACGTTGATTTGGAAGTTATAGGATTGGTGCGTTCCGAACGGTATGCAGGAAAAAGTCATATCCCAGCAATGCAGGTCGCGCGAGATGTTGAAACTGGTTGCAGTTACTTCGTGTTGATCGAAGTCGTAGCCCGTGCTGAATCCGAATTTCCATTTCGGTGTCAGCGAAAAGTCACCGTTCAAACGCAGCATCTGAGTGAGGTTCCCTTTTGCCAAAGCTTTTCGTGCTCCCGGCTCTGGATTTCTGGAATAACTTTTATTGTAACTCAGGTTGTAATCGACACTTAGTGACCAGGGCACTTCAAAGTCCATATACCGGTCGTAGAATCCGCCCACTTGTTCGTTTTTCTCTTCTTTCTTTTTTCCGTTGTCGGAAGATAACTGGAAGCCGGAGGTCAGGCTGACGTTAGTCAGACGTCCCAATCCGCCTGCGTATTTGTTCACTTTTACCATATCTGCTGTGAGCAGGTAAGGATCAATGGTAGCAGACAGGTCGATGTTCAGTTTGTCATGAAACAGTTTGGTACGTGCGGACAAGCGAATGGAGGACCAGTTCAGTGAGTCTGCAAACATGTCATAACTGGTTGAAATCCGGAAACTTTCCAGCAATTTGATTTTTCTGAATTCGTTTTCTCCTGTTGTGTCTTTATCGTTCCGGACTTTCATTTCCAGGTTGTTGTCGATACTGAGGCTGATGCTTCCCGTTGATTTTTCGGGTGTCTCCCGAATAGAGTATAAAGCCTGTTCAAAGATGGAATATTCCTGGGCTTTGCCGTCGCCGTCGTAATAGACTCTCCGGTATTTTCCCCTTTTTACGCCCCAGTTGGGAGAGTAGGAGACGGAAATGCTGGGACGGATAACGTGGCGTATTGCGTATATTTTACTGTTGGGTTTAAACATGAACATACCGTATACGGTCGGATTGTATCCCAAGGAAATGCTTGCGTTGTAGTTGTGGGCGTAGTGCAAACCGTTGATGGTGTCTAAGCGTACTCTTCCCTGGGCGTCGAGTGTTGTGTCTTTTTCCCAGCTTTTGCGTATGGAATTTAAAAACAATACCCCGTCATAGTTGAATGAAGGGCTTAACGATACGTCTTTCGCAAGGTTAATAGAGGTGGACAGTGGAATGGAATGTTTGAAACCGTTTCGCCATTTATCCAGAGAGGTTTTGAACAGTTCGTCTTCTTTGGTTTGTATACTGTTTCTCAGTTCGGCAGTATAGGATATTCCGATGTTGTCATACCATTTCAAATTGCCGGATTTGCCTTTTTTCCGCAAAGGATAAATCTGTGTCATCCGGAAATTCACGTTCGGAAAAGAGACGGAAATGGAGGAATCCCGGCTGTTTTGGTTGTGGCTGAATGCCGCAGTAAGGCTGAATGGTTTTTCGGGCCATTTTTTACTCCACGAAATACTGGATTGCTTGCGTTGGTTGGCAATATCGTTGATGGAGGTGGAGTTGTAGTAGTTGTTGTTGGAAGACGAAATGTCGACCGAGGCGGAAAAGGTGCTGTATGGGTTGGCTTTGGCGTCCTGCGAATGGCTCCAGCGGAGCGACCAGTCTTTGGATTGATTGTAGTCGGGCAGCCCCTTTTCACTGGTATGGTTGCGGCTCATGGAGAAATTGAGGTTTCCGCTGAATTTGTAACGCTTGCGGTAATTGGTGATGAGGTTGGCTCCCCATGAACCGTTGGTATAGATGTCTCCGGTAAGGGAGAGGTCAATGTAGTCGCTGATGGCCCAGTAATATCCTCCGTTTTTCAGATTGAATCCGCGCATGCGTTCTTCTCCGTAGGTGGGCATGATAATACCCGAAGTCCCTTTCTTGGTGATGGGAAAAAAGGCAAAAGGCAGGGCAATGGGAAGGGGAACATCTTCAATCACTAAATTGGAGAAGCCTGCAATGACTTTTTTGTCCTTGATCATCTTGGCTTTGTTCATCCGGATATAGAAATGGGGATGATCGTGCTGGTCACATGTTGTGTACCAACCCTCTTTTACGCAGTATACCGAGTCGGAAAGTTTTTTGGTCAGCTTGCCCTGGACATAGCCTTCGCCTTCCTGGGTGATGATGTCCTTGACAAAACCTTTGCGGGTTTCAAAATTGTACCGGAGTTCTTTGCTTTCAAATTCCTGGGAGCCGTCTTTGAATTTCGGAGTTCCGATTAATGTTCCCGAAGTGTCCGGTAAACCGGAAGCGAAAGCTTGTTTTTTATCCATGTCCAGTTCGATATACTGGGCGTTCAGCTCGGTTTTCAGGTATTTTACCGTTGCATTTCCGTACAGGAATACTTTTTTCAAATCAATGGAGAAACGTACAGAATCGTCTGCGCTGTAGGAAATCACGTCATTAAACAGCGGTTTCTCTTTTTTTACGGAGTCTTGTCGGAGGGTGTCTGTGGCGACACTATCCTGCTGAATAATGAGAGTATCAGGAGCTAAGACAGGCATCGGTCGTGAAAGTAGAGTGTCTGCTTTCGCTTGTCCGGAGAGAGTTGCCGGTAGTAGTGTCAGCGTTACGAAAACGGAGCACAAGGCAATAAAATGGTGTATATATTCTCTTATTTGCAATTTATTGTATTATTTTTGTATTGAATATAATTGCCGCCAACTCTCTGTTTGGGATGGCAAATGTAAGAAATATTGATTGTTAATGCTCATTATTCTTTTTAAAAAGTTTAAAATATCATGATATTTCGATACGGGATTGTGGGAGTTTTGTTGTTTTTGGGAATGCTCTCTTTTGAGGGGACGGTGTGTGCTCAGGAAAGTTATGGCAAGATAAAATGTATCTGTATTGATGCCGGACATGGGGGGAAGGATCCGGGCTGTGTGGGGAAGGTGAGTTATGAAAAAAATATCACGCTGAAAGTAGCCTTGAAAGTCGGTAAGCTGATCCGGGAGAAGCATCCGGATGTGAAAGTGGTTTATACCCGTGACAAGGATGTGTTCATTGAGTTGGGCGAACGCGGGAAGATTGCCAATAAGCATAAGGCCGACTTGTTTATGTCGCTGCATGTGAATGCTGTCCCTAATAATAAAAGCGTTAGCGGTATTGAGACCTATGTGTTGGGGTTGCACAAGACGGAAGCGAACCTGAAAGTGGCGATGAAAGAGAATGAGGTGATTAAGTACGAGGACGATTACAGTGTGAAATATTCCGGTTTTGATCCTTCCCGGGCGGAATCTTATATCATCTTTTCCATGATGCAGAATTTGTATTTAGGAAATAGTCTTCGTATAGCCGGTTTTGTACAGGATGAGCTGATTAGCGCCACACACAATGCGGACCGGAGTGTGCGCCAGGCCGGATATCTGGTGTTGAAGGACGTGGCCATGCCCGCTATATTAATAGAAATGGGTTTTATAAGTAACCCGGAGGAGGAACGTTTTCTGAACACGGCTGACGGGCAGAATAAAATTGCCCGCTCTGTGGCAAAAGCTTTTACGGCATATAAGGAAGAATTGGAACGTAATTCGGCGGTATTGGTAGATCATTCAGATGAAACGGAGCAGGAAGAGGGGGAAAAAGTGGGGACTCCGGAGAGAACAGACGGTTTGTTTTATGCCGTTCAAATCGCATCGGCGAGCAGCAAGATAAAAGATGCCGGGGAATTGGGTTATTCCGGTCAGGTGAGCGAATTGAAAACGGCAGACCGTTATCGGTATTATACGGGAAAAGCAGATAGTTACGAAGAAGTGTTGCAAAATTTGGAGCGTATCCGTAAAAAAGTGAAAGACTGTTTTGTGATTGCAGTATATAACGGGAAATTAATAAAAATAGGAGAAGCTAAAATACTGGAAAAGAAATTAAAATAACAATGAAGATTAAGAGAGAAGTAAAACTGGCCGTGACGGCTATTGGTGCGATTGTCATTCTGATTTGGGGAATCAATTTTTTAAAAGCCCGTGCTTTGTTTGACAGGAACAATGTTTTTTACGGGGTATATGACCAGGTGGATGGGCTGAAAGTGTCGAGCAGTGTTGTGTACCGGGGCTATCATGTGGGACAGGTCAATGACATTCGTTTCGTCGGCCCGCGTTATGAACACGTGTTGGTGCAATTTTCCATTAAAAAGGGGCTTGAAATCCCGGCCAATTCTGTTGCTGCTATTCAGAATAGTGATTTGATGGGATCCAAGGCGATAAATATCGAGCCGGGAGACGCTCTGCACTATGCCGAGAGCGGGGATACGCTTCGGACACAGCTTGAACTGGGGTTGCTGGAACAGGTCAATCAACAGATTCTGCCATTGAAAAATAAAGCGGAAAATATCATGACTTCCTTGGATACGGTTTTGACCGTGTTGCAAGGACTGTTTAATGACAAGACGAAAGGAGGTATAGAAGGGAGTTTCAAAAGTATCCGGCGTACGTTGGAAAATGTGGAAAATGCTTCGGGAAGTTTGGATGGGCTGATTACAGGACAGGCAGACCGTATTTCCAATATATTGGCCAATATAAACAGTATTACAGATAATTTACAGCGGAACAATGATAATATATCAAGGAGTCTGAATAATATTTCAGCTTTGTCGGATACTTTGCAGGCGGCAGATTTGGGGTGTGCCTTGAGGCGTTTGGATCACATTCTGGCGGAAGTGGATTCGATTACCCGGAAAATCAATCGTGGAAAAGGAACGTTGGGAGAGGCGGTAAATAACGATGACCTGTATTATAATCTGGTTGCTGTCAGCGAAAATCTGAATAGACTTTTGACAGAATTCAGAGCTAATCCTAAAAAGTTTGTCAGTCTGTCCGTTTTTGATTTTTCTTCCAAAAAATCGAAAGAGGATGCTTATGGTATTGTGGTTTATTCCGCAGATAAACCGTTGTCTCCGGATGCTCCGCTTTTGGTGAAATATCCTCAGATGGAGTTACTTAGGAGAAACGGACAGTTCCTTTATATGATCGGAACCTATCGTACCCTCAGAGCGGCTGAAAGGGAATATGGTAGTGTTAAAAAATCTTTCAAACACTCATTTATTGTTAAAATAAATCAAAATTAAAAAGTAGAACCATTCTAAATAGTCGGATTTAGAGAAGATTGTTCATTAGCATAATGTAATAAACGGCGCGTTTATTATGTATTTCGTTTACAGGAGAGAGGAGCTTTAGATTTAAAGGATTAGGCATGAAACAAAGAGGGGAATGAAACACTTTTTTGATAAATTTGGTTGCTTGAAAAGTCTGTTCCTTGTTGTTGTTTTCTGTTTTGCAATGTATTGATATACATGAATTTAAATATAAACAACTGATATATAAACCGTAAGCGTTTTCTGATAAAAATCAATAGAAAGCTCATTTTTTTTATCTACTTTTTTTTGAGAATTTAGCATTCGCAAAATAAGGAACAGAAGCAAAATTAGAAATATCTGTATAGCAGAATATTATGGAAAAAAATTGTAGAAATATCTGGGCGAGGTGTTTGAAATTGATAGAAGAGCAGTTACCTCCTAAGACTTTTAAGATATGGTTTGAGCCAATCCGTGCCTTAAAGTTTAAGGATGATGTGTTGACGATTCAGGTGGCCAGTAACTATGTCTACGAATGTTTGGAAGAACGTTTCATTGATATTTTGCGCAGTTCCTTGAAAGCGGTGATTGGTCCCAATGCAAAACTGGAGTATTCGGTAGTGGTGGAAAATCAGCAAAAGGCTCCGCTGACAACTACATTGTCTTCCGCTCCGCTTAAAAAACCGGAAACCAATACGATATATCTGGACAAACCGAACCAGATCGGTCTGAAAAATCCTTTTGAAAGAGTCAATAATCGTTTACAGATAGATTCTCAATTGAATCCTGCCTATACGATGGAGAGTTTTATTGAGGGAAGTTGTAACCGTCTGGCAAAATCTGCCGGGACGGCGATTGCAAAGAATCCCGGAGGGACGGCGTTCAATCCGTTACTTATTTATGGCGGTTCCGGATTGGGAAAAACTCACCTGGCTCAGGCTATTGGTTTGGAAGTGAAACAGAATTTTCCGGAAAAGGTGGTCTTGTATGTATCTACCAATTTGTTCCAGACCCAGTTTACGGAAGCCGTAAGGAAAAATGAAATCAATGACTTCCTGCATTTTTATCAATTGATTGATGTGCTGATTCTGGATGATATCCATGAACTGGCAGGCAAAACGGCAACACAAAATACGTTTTTCCATATTTTTAATCATCTTCAGCAGTTAGGAAAACAGTTGATCCTGACATGCGATAAAGCACCGGCAGAATTGAGCGGCATTGAAGACCGGCTGTTGTCCCGGTTTAAATGGGGCCTGTCTGCTGAAATTAAGTCTCCCGATTTTGAGACCCGCAAGGAAATCGTGCTTTATAAGACGAAAAAAGACGGTATCGAGTTTGCTCCTGACGTGATAGAATATATCTGCAAGTATGTGGACAACAATGTGAGGGAGTTGGAAGGAACCATGATTTCTCTGCTTGCCCAGGCAACGTTTAACCGTAAGGATTTGACAGTGGGGCTGGTGAGGGATGTGTTGGGCAAAACAGTGCGTCGGCAGGCGGAAGATTTGACGGTTGACAGAATACAGCAGGTGGTATGTGAACACTTTAATATTGAACCCGAATTGTTGCAGACAAAAACCCGGAAACGGGAGGTTGTACAAGCACGCTATCTGGCGATGTATTTCTGTAAAAGCTATACCAAGGCCTCCTTGTCTTTTATCGGCAGCCAGATAGGGAAGAAAGACCATGCAACGGTGTTGTATGCCTGTAAGGTGGTCAATGACATGATGGAGACAGACCGTAAGTTCAGAATTGAAGTAGAAGAATTGCAGAAAAAGTTGTATTGTAGCTGTTAATTTTGCAGCAGATGTTTATATTTAGGGTTTGAATGCGGAGGAAGGCTCCGTTTTCAAACCCTGATTTTTTATGGAAGATACCTATAAAACGATAGAAGCGCAAGCCGAAGGACTATATAAGGAAAAAGGCAGTAAGTTCATTGCCTTGGCTTTTCCTGTATATACCGAAGAAGAGATAAAAACCATATTGGAGGATTTACGGGGAAAATATTACGATGCACGACATCATTGTTATGCTTATCGTCTGGGGGCTGATAAGTTGCGGTTCCGGGCAAATGATGATGGAGAACCCTCCTCTACGGGGGGAAAACCGATATTGGGACAAATTGTTTCAAACGATCTGACGAATATTCTGATTGTGGTTGTGCGGTATTTCGGTGGCATTAAATTGGGTGTGTCAGGGTTGATAAATGCTTACCGTACAGCTGCTGCTGATGTCCTTGACCATGCAATTGTGGTGGAAAAGACAGAAGACGAAGTGGTAAAAATAAAATTCAGCTATGCTGTTCTGAATGACGTGATGCGTATCATTAAAGAGATGGAGCCTGTAGTGCTGGAGCGTAACTTTGAATTGGAATGTCGTATGACATTGGCTTTACGCCGTAAGCTGCTGCCTGTTCTGCTTGAAAGAATGCAACAGGTGGAGTCTCTCAGTTTTGAGGGAGAGGCGTAGACGGTTCGTTTTTTTCTTCCCGTTGCTTTTTATTGAAACAATGGCGGCATAGGGGTTCATACGTGTCTTGCTCTCCCAGCATGACTAACTTGTCGTTATTGGCCAGCCGGTGGGAGTGGTGTGCCAGATTGCCGCAATGCACACAGATGGCGTGTACTTTTGTTACATATTCGGCAATGGCCATAAGTTGAGGCATGGGACCGAAAGGCTTTCCCAAGTAGTCCATATCCAGACCGGCAGCGATAACCCGGATGCCTTGGTTCGCCAATTGTTGACATACATTGACAATGTTTGTATCAAAAAACTGGGCTTCATCAATCCCGACAACATCTACCTCCCCGGTCAGCAAAAGAATGTTTCCCGAATTTTCAACCGGCGTAGAGCGTATGGCGTGATCATCGTGGGAAACCACATCCGTTTCCGAATACCGGATGTCTATTTGCGGTTTGAAAATTTCCACCCGTTGTCTGGCAAACTGAGCCCGTTTCAGGCGCCGGATTAACTCTTCCGTCTTACCTGAAAACATGGATCCGCAAATGACTTCGACCCATCCTGCCCGATTGGCATTTTCTAAAAACATTTTCCAGACTTTAAATGTGTATTATTCTTACCGGATTGAGCATGCCTCCGTTTTTTTATACCCCCGGAACAGCACTTGGCAAAAGTATAAAAAGGTGCCTGTTTCACCATAAAAAAAATAAAATTTCTCCTCCTTTCTTCCATTTCCCCTCCCGTCGGTATTTTAAAAAGTTTATTTTTCAAAAAAAATCGTCTAAAGTTTGTAAATACCATATTTCTCTCTATCTTTGCACCCGCAATCAAGCAAACCCGATTCGCTAGCTCAGTCGGTAGAGCACAACACTTTTAATGTTGGGGTCCTGGGTTCGAATCCCAGGCGGATCACCAAGAAGCTGGACAAAACCAGACAAAGAAAAGACAACTCCTACAATATCAAGGTATTGTAGGAGTTTTTTCTTTATATACTGTCCGTGACCGAAGACACGAAAAGGTCACTAAAAGACACACTTTCGTGACCAATTCGTGACCTGTCCACCCTCTAAGATTTTAGGTCACGGAATGTCCAAAATTGGCGGTTTGTTGTCTTGATTTGTCCGTACTGCAAATATCTCATTTTCAGTTTATCAATTTAAGTTTGTAACTAAAAAAAGAGATTATGAGAAGTACTTTTAAGCTACTCTATTTCGTCAAACGAAATGCAGTAAAGAAAAATGGTAACGCACCGATTATCGCACGTATCACTATCGACCAAGTTGTAGCCCAGTTTAACACCAAGTTGGAAATAAATCCGGCTCACTGGAGCGTGGAATTAGGCAAGGCTTCCGGCAGAACCGCAGAAGCCGTACACATCAATTCCATGCTGGAAAGTATTCGTAGCACAGTTCATCAACATTACCATGCGTTAATGGCGCAAGACGGATATGTAACCGCAGAACTGGTAAAGAACGCTTTTTTAGGCAAGATAGCAAGGGAACGGACTTTGATAGAGTTCTTCAAACAGCACAACGAACAGTATTTGCAAAAGGTTAAAATGAATACCGCAGACAAAACCTACTCACGTTATGAACTGACAAAGAAACGACTTATGGAGTTTATGAAGTTTAAATACTCCGTTTCCGATATGCTCATTAAAGATATAAATGTGGTATTCATTGAAGATTTCCTGTTGTATATCAAGAATAACTATGGGTGCAGCCATAATACGGCTATGAAGTTCGTACAACGTTTTCGCACGGTAGTAAACTTTGCCAAGAATACGGGTTTAGTGACTGCCGACCCTTTCGGGAGTTATCGGGTAAGGTTTGAACGTACCGATAGGGATTATCTGACTATGGAAGAAATTACCACCATTTACAACCACGAGTTTAGCTCTAAACGGTTGGAGCAGGTACGTGATTTGTTCATTTTCAGTTGTTACACGGCACTTTCCTACATTGATGTATGCGAGTTAAGGCAGGAGGACATTCGCACCGGATTTGACGGTAATTTGTGGATTATACGGAAAAGACATAAAACAAATGTTACATCTACCGTCCGATTGCTGGATATACCAAAAGCCATATTGGAAAAGTACAAAGACAAATTGCCAAACGGTAAGATTTTACCAGTTATCAGCAATCAGAAAATGAATGATTACTTAAAAGAAATCGCAGCCATTTGCGGGATTGAAAAGACCTTGACCTATCATGTAGCGCGCCATTCGTGCGCCACTTCGGTGCTGCTCGCCAATGGTGTACCTATTGAGACAGTATCTAAAATTTTAGGTCATACTAATATCCGGACTACTCAAATTTATGCGAGGATTACCGATTTGAAAGTAAGTGGCGACATGGAAATGTTGGCTCAAAAACTGGACGTTCCAAATCGTACTGCCAGCCGTTAAAATCGTGTTATCGTCAGATAACAGCAAGGTGTGATTTGTGGCACACAAATCTGTTTTCCGTGCCGCAAAACACCTTGGGCAAATTCACTCCGAAGTCGTGTTGCCAATGAAAGAAAGACATTCCCTAACTAAAGATTTTTTCGCTCGTCGGGACGGGTGGTCCCGCCCCTTGCCGCTGGGCGTTCCCCGACCGATGAGTTTATTTTTGTAATTCTGCAATCTTGTTTTATTGAAATATTGATAGCTTGATTGATTGAAAGCAAGATTTCAATATGGCAGGATTGAATGAAAACAATAAACCATTCAATATTGGTTGAAATACTGAATGGTTTATTTATCACATTGAAGCAATATAATACTGGCGAAAAGAAAAAACAAAAGTTTGTCATTTACTATCGTCTTCGTCCATTCGTTTGACTAAGCTGTCTTGTAAACGGCTAAGATATGCCGTCCGGTCTTTCTTCCGTTCTTTCATGGCAATATAGGCGGCATAATAATCGCCTAACTCCACTTGGAACACCGTACCGAGAAAGTTCATCATTTCTTTTATTTCCACGTTCCCATTGTTAATGTCACCCGAAGAAACAAGGGAATACCCCAATTCTATCAGAAAGACCTTTTTACCCGTGAAACGAAAAGGATATTTCAGACACTTTTGCAGGTTATCTTCTACTTGGGTATTGGTTTCCAGTTTTACCAGTCTTTTGTTCAGATAGATACGCAGCATTTCATTGGCTATGATTTTAGCCACCTTATAATCATACCCGGTTGAGAAATTCGGGTCTTTATCGAATTGTGCACTATCGGTACATAGGCGTAAATCAGACTTTCCACGAACAAAATAATATTCATCATACAAGGTCGAATGAGAGCGATAATATTGGTAAAAGTCCAAATTACGGTTAAAGAAGTAGGTCAGATTATCCAGTTCCCGATTGATATAACTTCTAATCACATCATCGCTACCATTAGGGCATTGTGTTTCTATCCTGTATATCTTATAGAAAAATAGCAGCCTGCCAAGAATTTCCGGTTTCTGTGTTTTGAAGAATGTAATTTCATCCTCTTTGGCTGGAAAAGAATAAGTTTGCAGTTTTGTTTTTAAATCATTGAGAACCGCCTGCAAACGATGTACCATTGAAAGAGAATTTTCGACAATATCATAACCGTAGAGGTCTATCTCATCAATCTCTACATCTATTTCTGATAAAATGTTTTCTAAAAGCTCTTTCATCTTTTCAAAATCTATAATTAACAATCAAATATTTATCTTATTCGAGATAAGAGAAAGCCGGACATGGACGATATAGAATAGAACACATTCTTAGCATTATGACTTTCTAATGTTTCGCTTTGTGAAATACTCCATGCGGCAGACAAACATTTCACATTCGCTTTCTGACACTCTTTTATATCCGAAACCGTATCTCCAATATACACGATTTCATCTGCTGACAAATGATAAGTATGCAGCAATTCTTCCAACGCTTCCGATTTGATATTTCTTTCCGCATTTCCAGTAACGGCCTTTGCAAAGCAACTTTCCATACTGAATTGCCGCAGTGTTATATCGCAACTTTTCGCTCCCTTACCGGTAATAAGCACTACTATAATGCCATTTTGCTTCAATAAGGTTATCAGTTCACGTATTCCCTCAAAAGGTTCCGGGCACATTGTTTTATGTAATGTTTTATAGATTAGATAAAAATCGTGCAACGCCTGTTGCTGATATGCTTCATCAACCACACATCTTATCATGCCTTCTTCATTCAGTCCAAATGTCTGTACTACTTCCTCGTCCGACAATTCACGTCCGGCATAGGGTTGTGTGGCTTCCTTAAAAGCCTGTATGCACATCGGCAAGGTATCGCCTATTGTACCATCCAAATCAAAAGCGACTAATTTAATCATGGCTATGCGAAGTATTGATTTTCCGAATTACCCTACATGGATTTCCTATGGCAAGACTATTTGACGGAACGGATTTAGTGACAACACTTCCCGCCCCGATGACACTTCCCCGACCAATGGTAACACCCGGCAGGATGATAACACCGCCACCAATCCAGCAGCCATCCTCAATGGTTACGGGCAAAGCATACGTGTGGCGAATATATTCTATACCATTTTGTTTTTCTACGGGTTCTAAACGTTCGTTCAGTTCCACCGGATGAGTAGCAGTATAGATTTGTACATTTGGAGCTATCAATACATTGTTTCCGATTGTGATTTTGTTGCAATCCACAAAGGTACATCCGGTGTTTATGCTGACATTGCTTCCTATACGGATATTACAACCATAATCACATATAAAAAAATGCCCTACCGAAACCTTTTCGCCAACGCTTTCAAACATTTCTTTCAATAATGCATACTTTTCCTCTTTACAATCATACGGCAATGAATTGTATTTCAGCAACAATTCATACGTCTTTCTTTTAAACTCCATAAAGACGGGAGCATGACAATCGTACCATTCGCCCGACAAGCATTTTTCCAATTCTGTTTTCATACCTACTCATGATAAAAGTTACTACTATCTTTCTATTTGTGGCAAAGTTATACATATTTATAAAATAAAATCTGTATTCTTTTTCTCTTTATTTGTATCTTTACACCTGAATAGCAGATTACATAAAATGAACAGGGAAAATCTACACCAACCGTTTGAAATTAGTTTCAGTGAACTGGACGAGTCGCAATTAAAGGAACATGACCATACGTTCTTTGAATTGGTCTATATTCTATCGGGTACAGGTGTTCAGTGGATAAACAATAATAGGTTTCCTTATCATGACGGACATCTTTTTATGATTACTCCCGGCGATATACATTCGTTCGACATTCATACTACCACAAAGTTTGTTTATATAAAATTCAATGACATCTATATTCATTCAGCAGTCTTCGGTGCGGAAAATATCCAACGGTTAGAGTTTATATTACAACACGCCAATCATCGCCCCGGCTGTATCTTACGCAACCAAACCGACAAGTTGCTGGTAAAACCTATGATAGAAGCGATTGTTCGTGAATACTTGAACAAAAAGATATATAGCAGTGAAATTATTACGCAGCTAATCAATACAATCGTGATTGTTGTCGCCCGTAACATTGCTTTGTTCCTACCTGAACAGATAGACGAGAATTCAGAAGAAAAGTCACTGAACATATTGCAATACATCCAGTCGAATATTTGCTATCCCGAGAAGATAAAAGCCAAAACGATAAGCCAACATTTCGGCATTTCCCCCAATTATCTTGGGAGATATTTCAAAAAGCAGACCAATGAAACCATGCAGCAATATATATTCAATTATAAAATGCAAATGGTGGAAAGCCGTCTTCTACACAGCGAAATGAGAATTAGTGAAATAGTAGAAGAACTTGGATTTACAGATGAAAGCCATTTGAACAAGCTATTCAAGAAATACAAAGATTGCAATCCAACTGATTTTAGGAAGAAGTATCGGATTTAATAGGGCTATTTTTTAGTGCAAGGTGCAAGTATATATCTATATATATAGCTTGCACCTTGCACTAACCTTAGAATGTTTATTTTCAACGGTTTGCATAATCCAAAAATAATGCGTACATTTGAACCCAAGATGTTGGCAGACAGACACCGGACAATAGCAGACAGTTTTTAAGGACTAAAGCGTGACGGATGCAAAGCCAAAATTTCTGAAAGTACTGATATTGAGGAAGAAATAACGTTTGGTTCATAACCCAGGCGGATCACAGAACAAATCGGCAAGATGCCGCAAATCGCTGAAACTAAGACAGTTTCAGCGATTTTTGTAATACCCTCAGCATTATACCATTAGATGTTTATAAGCAAGTTGCCTCAATTGCTACTAGAGTAAAAATTTTCTACGTTGATGGTTCAAATCAGACAATAAATACAGATAACATATCCATTTAAAAATAAATATAAGTTTGGGTTAGATCAAATTTTGGAGGAGTCGTGTTTTATATATAAACATTTACGGCTATCGTAAAAACTAAAGTTATACAACAGACCTTTATCTGCTACAACTGAAAGAAGGACTTCGCAAAGACAGTACCTCATATTCATCCGGTAAAATGGCAAGCGAGAATTCGTTGAGTTTTTTCTAATACATCGGCGCAAGATAACAACATGCAAGAAACTAGTATTTTCTTATTCTAATCAACATACATCTTTTTTATTGGATAAAAAACGCACTATTTTATCCAGTACAGTGGATTTATTGGATAAAATTGATTATCTTTGCAGTCTAATACGACTGCGGAATGAAAAATATAATCCTCAATCAAAGGGCTGAGCGTGATGAGCTGATGGCACGTCCCTATCAGCAGCGAGACACCAGATATAATTTTGATGAATTGCTCTCAAATCCGTTAATCAAATTGATTACGGGTCCTCGTCGCGTCGGTAAGTCTGTGTTTGCATTGCTCATGTTGCAGGGTAGGAACTTCGCCTATCTCAATTTTGATGATAATCTTCTGCTTGAAAACTGGGACGAGGATTTGGTAATGCAGATGCTTGATGATGTCTATCCGGGCTATGAATACCTGTTGCTTGATGAAATCCAGAACCTGCCTGATTGGGATTTATGGGTCAATAAGCTGTATCGCCGAGGTAAAAATTTGATTATTACCGGTAGCAACGCCAAGATGTTGAGCAGTGAGATGGCAACGGTATTGACAGGTCGGTATCTCCAGATTGAGATGCTGCCGTTCAGCCTTGAGGAAACGATGCGCTGGAGGAATGTCAATCCCAATCTTGAAGAGCAGTCGGCACAGGCTGTTGTCGTTGCTGACGATTATATGCGTAACGGTGGTTATCCCGAAACTATTCAGTCTCGCAACATTACTAAAAGCTACCTGTCAACTCTTTTCGACTCCATATTGCTGAAAGACGTTGCCAAACGCCATAAGGTCAGGAACACGACTGATTTGTATAATCTTGCCACGTACCTTCTCTCTAACTTCTGTAATCCGATTTCGGCGAATGAACTTGCTACGGAGTTGGGACTGTCAAGCGTAACGACAACTAAAAAATTCTGTGATTATCTGGCAGAGCCGTATCTGTTCTTCTATCTTCCACGTTTCAACAACAAGATGAAGTTGATGAAGAAAGCACCAAGTAAGGTTTATGTCGTTGACAACGGCTTTGTGCAAAGCACGGCTTTCAACCTCAGTGAAAACCTCGGCAGACTGTTGGAGAACCAAGTGTTTGTAGAGTTGCTTCGTCGCGGATATATTCCAGGCAAAACTCTATTTTACTACCGCACACGCAACGACAAAGAGATTGATTTCGTCACCCGAAAAGGCTCAAAAGTAGAACAACTCATACAAGTCTGCTACGATATGTCCTCCGAGAAAACCCGAAAACGCGAACTCGATGCCCTCGTCGAAGCTGCCGAAGAACTCCACTGCGACAACCTCCTCGTCATCACCAACTCCCAAGAAGAAAAAATCGAGTGGAAGAACAAAACATTTGAGGTTATTACTTATAATAAATTTTAATATCAATAAGATGACCGATTTCAAAGATATTATTCTTGCAGTATTAGCGATTCTCATCCCTGCAATAGTTGCCATTTTGGGCTATGTGATACATCGTAAAACGGAGCGTATAAAAATAATGGAAAGCCAATTGTCCGATAAAAAATACCATGCATATGCAGGGCTTGTAAATATGTTTTTTAAAATTCTAAAGGATACTAAGAGAAACAACGTGCCAAATGATAATTTAGCAGAACAGATGGTTGATTTAAAGAAAGATATTCTTTTGTATGGTTCTGATAAAGTATTTTTTGCCTACAATAATTTTTTTGATATTTCTACTAATCATCCTGGAAACCTTAAATTATTAATGGATGCTTGGTTGAATTTGATGCTTGAAATTAGGCAAGATATGTGTGGACATTCTTCCAAAATCACTAAAGATGACATATTGTTTAATTTAATGCAGAGCCGAGATGAAATGAATAAGTATTATGCATCATTGTAATACGTTAAAAAAATATCTCTATATTGTCATTCAATATAATTTTACTTATCTTTGTACTACCCAATGGAAACAATGGGAAAGAACATTGAAATTGTACCGTGTGCAATTCGTGAACAACGGAAAGTGCGGCATTACAATTTTCTGAATACTACTTAGTTACAACGATATTCCGCAGCTCCAGGCGGATCACCAAGAAGCTGGACAACACCAGACAAGCAAAGGAGACTCCTGCAATATTTTAATATTGCAGGAGTTTTTTCTTTGTATAATGTCTGTGCCCTTAGACACGAAAAGGTCACTAAAAGACACACGATAGTGTCCCCAAAAGTGTGTAAATCTTTTCTTTTTTCATTTTTGCAAATCTATTCATTTTTAATAAAATAATCTTGATTGTAAAAAATTATAAATAGGGTATTTATAAATATCAGCATTCTGAGCGACTGTCCCCATTAGTAGAATGACAGCCTTTGGATTCGGCATAGCCCCTCTCATATTAATGCCCCTTTTATAATCCCTGTTCAGTCTTTCGATCCAGTTCGTAGTATAAATCATCCCCCTGATTTCCCTTTCATATTTAAAGTATGTAAAATAAAACCTGTATCTGTCGTGCTGATATCTCTTTAAAGGCGGATAACTCTTTTGCCACCTTTGTATGAATTTCTTAAATACCCCGAATGCCTTTTCCGGTGTGATGTCCCATTGGTCCGGAGAGCAGATTTGTTTGAGTTCCTCCATAACCTGCTTCTTATCCCTGGGCTTGACCTTATTCACGATATTCCTTTTCAGATGAACGGTACATAACTGCAGATCCGCTTGGGGAAAAGTATCGGCCAGCGTATTTTCAATACCGGATAATCCGTCACATACCAGCAGATCGACGACAGCAACGCCTCTTTCTTTGAGAGCTTCAAAAACATCCTTCCAATTGGTTGCGCTTTCTGTGGGAAAGTTTACTACAGTTAAAACTTCCCTTGTGCGGTCTTCTTTTACTCCCCAAACCGTATAATAGGCTTCGTTGCTCACGGACTCATCCCGACGGGTGAGGACATACGTGGCATCGATATAAAGAATGGGGTAACGCTTCTCAAGTTTACGCCCCACCCACGCGTTTACATCTTCACGGGCCGTGTTCAAGAGGCGGCTTACCTGACTTTTACTGTAATGCTTTCCGTAAAACTGTTCGTAGATTTTACCCACCTGTTCGGTGGTTAAACCGTTACAATAAAGACTACTTACCAGCTTTTGGGCTTCTTCTTCCTGATCCTTGAGTACGCCTAAAAGCAACGGATAAAAATTGCTGTTACGACTACGCGGAACACGAAGCTCAAACACTTTACGGTCATAGCACACACGACGGTCACGATAACCGTTGCTCACGTCATTATTGCCGCATTATGAACTGCACATTTGCTATGCATTAAACTTTCAAGACCTTGTTTGACCAGACATTGGAAACCTTAAAGATTCACAATAGAAGTGCAATTCTCCGTCGGCATGCCGACGGAGAATAAA
>ERZ777305.1153-NODE-1153-length-34444-cov-15.187996_pt1 | contig 34444 bp, 24 predicted proteins | sample MGYA00374965_ERZ777305 | MGnify/ENA primary metagenome ERZ777305 (study PRJEB29328, sample SAMD00013331) | mouse gut metagenome | study: EMG produced TPA metagenomics assembly of the Metagenome analysis of fecal microbiota from mouse which was promoted... | reverse complement strand
ACAGGTCACAGGTGCAGTCTGCCTATTACTTTCCGACAATAAGTTTACCCTATCGTCACAAGATGGTTCATTGAAAATTTACTTGACAAGTGTTAAAGTATTCATATAGTAATGCATTTGTGTGCATAGGAGGAAAAAATTATGAAAAAACCGAAAGAGAAAGTGAAATCGTCAAGCATTCAGAAGAAACTGCTATGCGTTATTCTTCCTTTTTTCTTTGTATCTTTTATTATTCTGCTGGTAATAAACTTTATTTCCAGTAAAAATACCCTGGTTGAATCAGCCGAGCGGACACTGCGCAAGGAAACCCTTGCCACCGTACAGGATATATCCATTGACATGATGGTTGCCGCCGATTCCGCCAGCGTCAGTTCCGCTTATTCAAAACTGCAGTTTCTCCCCGGCAGCCTGATAAATATATCCACTATTTGCGAGAGAGTCAGCACCCTGCCCGTTATGGACTGCGGATATGCTTTCCTCGTGGATTCCAATACAGGCTGGATAAACGCCCATCCCGACGAAACGAAAAAGGGAGCCAACGTGTTCAATGCGGACAGTTCCACATTTCTTGGACAAGTTGCTGACTTAATGAAAGAAACCGCCGAACTGCCGGAAGACAGCGATGCACCCGTACGCCGGATAAAAGACGGTTCACATGCCTACTATGTCACCGTACAGGCTTTCCCGGAAATTCCATGGACACTTGTTACCTGCCTGCCGGAATCCTACATTGACAATGACTTATATATTACTACCGGAAGCATGTTTGCCATATTTCTTGTGATACTTATTATTTCCAGCTTTTTGCTGAGTATTATTGTAAGACGGACTATTTCACCCGTAAAAAAGCTTACTCAGGTTCTGACCAGCATTACGGACGGGGACTTTACCGTTGATATCACTCCCGTGGGTAATGATGAAATCACCATCATGAGCAAGGCTTTGAAAGAGTTTATTGTTATCATGCGCGAGGTCATGATAGATATTCAGGAGGTTTCCAACCGGTTGAGCACCCATTCCGGTTCCACCAAGCAGGTGGCGGAAGAATTATCCGTGACCGCACAGACACAGACAGAGTCCATGGGAGACATGCAGGTTACCCTGGACCAGGTTGCAAACGCCATTCAGGAGCTGGCACAACATGCGTCCACGCTGGCAGCAGTAGTAGATGCCACCAATCAGGATGGTAACTCCGCCAACGAAAAAATGCGTCAGACCGTCGACGTTGCCACAAAGGGCCGTGAAGATATGGAGCTGGTTGCACAGACCATGGATTCCATCGTTTCTTCCATGAAGCATTTAAAAGTTTCCGTTACCGAAGTGGGAACTTCCACGGAAGAAATCAATTCCATTGTCCAGCTTATCAGTGAAATTGCAGAGCAGACCAATCTTTTGTCCTTAAATGCCGCCATTGAGGCTGCAAGGGCAGGCGAAGCCGGCAGAGGCTTTTCCGTGGTCGCAGAGGAAATTCGCAAACTTGCTGAAATCAGTTCCAACTCCGCCACACAAATTGCGGATATCATTACCAAGGTCAGCACCCAGGTGTCCGACATGGTTAACTGCACCAATGAAAGCGTAACCTACATTGAAGATAACTCTTCCCGCATTACCAATTCCTGTGAAATTTTCAACAATATTTATCAGGATGTTTCTTCCTCCAGCGACGCGCTGCAAAATATTGTTGACCAGATTCATCAGGTAGACGAGGTTGCCACAAACATAGCTGCCCTCTCAGAAGAGCAGTCCGCCAGCACAGAAGAGATTCTTGCTTCCACCCAGGTTCTTGCTGACAACTCACTGCATGTATCCGATGACAGCAAATCCATGGCAAACAGTGCGGAAGCCGTTTCCGAAGCTTCCTTTACACTGGCAGAACACATGAGACGTTTCAAAATTTAACTTATCCTTTCCTATAAAACGACAGGGCCGGTTTTTCCTTACGCTGCAAGCGCTAAAAGGGAATGCCGGTCCTGTCATTTTATGCATATCCCGTATCTTTTCTGCAAATACTAGCAGCATGAACACACGAAATACTGCGGCAAAAATAAATAATTATCTGTTTCTCTTTTTTACTGCATCCTTTGCAGGATTTTTGTGGGAAATCCTGCTTTTTTTTATAACGGACAAAGGGTTTTGCAACAGGGGATTCTTTTACGGTCCGTGGCTTCCGGTTTACGGTTCCGGAGCGGTGCTGATTTATTTCTTCCTGCACCGCAAAGGGCAGCAGCCCGTAAGATGTTTTTGCTATTCCGCTCTCATCGGCGCTGTTGTGGAACTGTTTACGGGATGGCTTTTAAACACCCTTTTTGGCCTCCGGTACTGGGACTATTCAGAAGAGTTTCTAAATCTGGGAGGATATGTCTGCCTGTACTCTGTCATAGGTTTCGCCCTGGCCGGCACTGCCTACGTCTGTTTTGCAGCTCCTTTCCTATTAAAACACTGGCAGAGACTTTCTGTCAGAATGCGAAATAACTGTATCGGATTCCTGCTGCTGCTCGCTGCCATAGACATTGCTGCCTCTTTAATATTCCCAAACAAAGGACGCGGCATTACTTTTTAATCCCCAGATAGTTTTCCCTCAGTTTCTTTTTTTCCCTTTCAATCTCTTCCCAAAGTTCCCTCGAGGATAGCAGGCAGCAGCCCTGTCCCCTGATAATGATTTGCTCCAGTCCGTCTGAAGTGGCAACCGTTATCTGATATTTTTTTCCGTTTTCATGAGCAAATTTTTCTATATACCGGTCGGCGGTTTCCGCCTCCTTTGTGTGTACAACATGAATATTTTGGTAATCCGTTATCTCTGTGGCATGTCCCTGTACACGGTAAGCGTCAAAAACCACTATCAGCTTACACCCGCGCATGGCCTGATAGTCGCAGAGAATATCCAGAAGCTTTCCTTTTGCACTGTCAATATTGACTGCGGCAAGCTCCCTCAAATCTTCCCATGCAAAGATAACATTATAGCCGTCCACCAGCAGATATTCCTCTTTTCTCTGTATCGGATGGTATCCCTGCACCGTAGAAGGCTGCACAGAAGCTTTCGTCGTCTTTTTCCGGTATATCCCTTTTTGCCCGATATTTTCATCCCGCCTGTTGGCATAAAACGTTTTTTCCAATATCCTGTCTATTTCTTCTGTCCCCAGCGCAATATCCAGTTCTTCCATGCTTTTTTTCCTGCCCCCTGCCGGTTTTGCCGAATATATACCCTGTTCTCTACGCAGCCCGTCTTCCCCGTCTTTGGACATTGCCTCAAACTCCTTTGGCAGTTCCCTTAACTGCGTGTGCATGTGCGCCTTGACTTCATCCCATGGCACCACATAGCCTGCTCCATGGGCGCAAAACACGGAGCCGGAAGGATTTTCAACATCAGCCTCCGCATCATATCCGGACTGATTCAGGACCTCCTCCGTATTATGGCATGGCAGATACCCCTTCAGGGTACAGGAAAGCCTTCCCTGTCCCTGCGTGTAGACAGTTACTTCTTTCTGGTAATCCCGCATAACTGCTGCCGGAGCATATCCGGTGAGCACAGCACGCCCTTCCTCCATGGATGGCGGCCGGACACTGCCCCCCATCCTCTCAATGTCCGTCATGGCACGCCCGATTCCTTTTTCCGGCACTTCCAGCGTAAAATTATAATAAGGTTCCAAAAGAATAGATGGCGCCTCCATCAGCCCCTGCCTGACGGCACGGTAAACAGCCTGCCTGAAGTCTCCGCCTTCCGTATGTTTCAAATGCGCACGTCCTGCAATCAAGGTAATTTTCATATCGGTAACAGGTGCGCCCGTCAACACACCCCTATGTTCTTTTTCTTCCAGATGCGTCAGCACAAGCCGCTGCCAGTTTCTGCCCAGCACATCCTCACTGCAGGAAGAAGCAAACACCAGGCCGCTTCCCGGCTCTCCCGGCTCCAGCAAAAGCTGTGCCTCTGCGTAATGGCGTAACGGTTCAAAATGTCCCACTCCGATGGCGGCTTCCGTTATGGTTTCCTTATATACTATACTGCCCTGTCCAAACTCTATCAGGATGCCAAAACGGTCCTTTACAAGCCGCTGAATCACTTCCAGCTGTACTTCACCCATGATACGCAAATGGATTTCCCCCAGCCCGGCATCCCAGACAACATGAAGCTTTGGCTCTTCCTCCTCCAACTGCCGCAGTTTTGGCAGCATAACCGCAGCATCGACTTCCTCAGGCAAAATTACCCTGTACGATAACACCGGCTCCAGAATCGGCAGTTCACCCGCTTCTTCCTCTCCCAGACCCTCTCCCGGAAAAGTTCTGGTAAGCCCTGTCACCGCGCACACACTTCCTGCCCGGACTTCGTCTGCCGTTTCGTATTTTTCCCCGGAATAAACCCGAATCTGATTAATCTTTTCCTCCCATACACCGTTCTGCCCGGCTTCTTTCCCCTGTCCGTTTCCCCTCACAGTGTCCTTCACCTTAAGGCTGCCTCCCGTAACCTTTAAGTAAGTCAGCCGGTTTCCCTGTGTGTCACGCGCAATCTTAAATACCCTTGCTGCAAAAGATGTTTTCGGAGTCATTTCTTGTGTATATTCCGCAAGCCCCTGCATAAACGGTTCTACTTCGGTTCCTTTTAACGCCGAGCCGAAAAAACAGGGAAAAACCTTTCTTTCCCTAATCAGCCTGCAAATACTCTGTTTATCCACCTTTCCCGTTTTTAGAAACCGGTCCAGCACAGCCTCTTCACTCACAGCAATATTCTCATAAAGCTCCTCATTGTCCTGTACCGAAAAATCGATGCAGCAATCGTCCAGCTTTTCCCGCAAATCCTGTATCAGGACTGCCTTGTCCGTGCCGGGCTGGTCCATTTTGTTGATAAACAAAAACACAGGAACATGATATCTGGCAAGCAGCCTCCATAATGTCGACGTATGCGCCTGCACTCCGTCCGCTCCGCTCACCACCAGTATGGCATAATCCAGCACCTGCAAAGTTCTCTCCATTTCCGCCGAAAAATCCACATGCCCCGGCGTATCAAGAAGAAAAACTTCCATATCCCGGTAAGTAAAAACCGCCTGCTTGGAAAAGATGGTAATCCCTCTCTCCTTTTCCATTGCCTCCGTGTCAAGAAAGGCATCCCGACTGTCCACTCGCCCCATTTTTCTGATTCTGCCGCTTTTATAGAGCATGGCCTCTGACAATGTCGTCTTTCCGGCATCTACATGTGCCAGTATGCCGATAACTATCTTTTTCATATGCGCATGTATCCTTTCCGCCACGCTATCAGACCTTTCCGTTTTCCACGGTTTCAAATATGGCAGCGATTCTTTCCGGATACCTTTCCAAAAACTCCGTAAAACAAAGCCCTTCCTTTTCCACGGCACGTCCCAGTTCCACAAAAAATTCCGGGATGTTTTCCGCTGTCATCACACCGATTTCTTCCCCAAACCGCTCCTGACCTATCCAAGCATTACCATTTATATAAATTGCAAATGCATCTTTGGGTCCGTCTGCCGTCTGCTTTTTTCCGCCGCGCAGGCCGATTATCGCCGTCTGGTGGGCGGAACACGAAGACGGGCAGCCGGAAACGTGGATAGGCGGAAGCACACCATCCGCCAGATTCGCTTCTTTTACCCGCTTTATGCAGGATGCCAGAAGCGCCTGCGAATTACCGATTCCTACCTGGCAAACCGCAGCTCCGATACAGGCCGTAGAACGTTCAAATGCCGTTCCGCCATCCTCTTTTGTTATTTCCAGTATCTTTTCAGCCTCTGCACCGGACAAATTAATCACATATAATCCCTGGTCCGGGGCAAGACGCACCTTAACTTGTTCCATGGGCAGTATGGCATCGTATAATTCTTTAAAAAAGGCAGGATTCGGCACGCCTCCTACCGGATGATAGGACACTGCATAAAGTCCCTCCTGTTTCTGCTTTATCAGCCTTTGGCCTGCAGGCGGTCTGACAGTGCCGCCTTTTTTATCTATCTCAGACGCATTTACGGCAATATCCAGATTTTCCGTTTCCAGATTTCCTGCCAGTTTCTCCCTGAAAATCCTTTGCAGTTCCTCCACGCCAAGCGTTTCCTGCAAAAACCTGGTTCTGGAAGCGGAACGCTTTTCATAGTTGCCATACTGCGTAAAGATTTCCACCATGGTTTTTATGCAATACAAAATCTTGGAAGGCTTTATCCCCTCTGCCGCGAGCACACCCATTTTGGGCTTAATTCCAAGCCCGCCTGCTATATATACATCAAACGTCAGGTTCTCATTTGCCACAAAGCCCATGTCCCGGAAAGTAGCATGGGTTTCATTTTCCTTATTATTGGAAAAACAGACCTTCAGCTTTCTGGGCAGTTTAACCTTCCCAATAAATCCCAGCAGATAATCGGCAGCTTCTTTTGCATAGGGAAGCACATCAAATGCCTCCCCATCAGCAACTCCCGACAGGGGGGAACACATTACATTCCTGGGGTAGTCCCCTCCGCCTCCCCTTGTAATAATGCCGTGTTCAAACGCTTCCCCGGCAAGGGCACAGACTGTTTCTTTTGTCAGGTTATGCAGCTGCACCGTCTGGCAGGTGGTTAAGTGTACCAGATTAATCTGATACTTCTGAATGCTGTCCGCAATAAACTTAAGGTTTTCTTTGTTGATTTCTCCTCCTGAAAGCCTGAGCCTGAGCATACTTCTCTCCCCGCCCCTTTGCGCGTAGCTTCCAAAAGCACCGGAAAAAGATTTATATTCTGCAACCGAAATCTCTTTCTTATAAAATTTATCTGTTACCTCATAAAACTCGTGCAAATCTTCCCGGAATTGCTCTATATAAGACTGTTCCATGCGTTTCAAAGCCTGCCTTTCCAATTTTTATCCATCTAATCAATGCTGCACATTTTCCATGCTTTTGATACCTGCTTTTTCCAAATAAATTTTCATATACTTTTCGACAAGCGGCACCAGATTTTCATCGTGGTTGGTCCTAAGCCTTGTCTGTCTGTCAAAGACCATGGTGTTTTCTTCATCGGGCGTGCAGGCAGGCCATAAAGGAACAGACTCATTTTCGGGGCTTCCTGTGCGGGCAAATGCCATCACACTGTCAAAAATCTGTTTTTCAAGCTTCTCGGTTATGCCTTCTTCCTGCGTAATCGGGACAAGTTCCGCATTGTGGAACACATAGGGAATATCCGCACAATGCCATGGCGTACGCCCGCCGTCTATCGGCATTTCATAATTGAACAGATAGGAATACGTCTTCGGGTTGACTTTCGCCCGCATACGCACAAATTTTTGAATGGGATGTCTGATAATATAATCCAGCGTCAGAATATCCACGGGAAGCCTTTCGGGGTATGCTGCTTCATACAGCGGCAGCAGCTGTTCCACCGCCTCATTTCCTAACGCATCCTTCAGCACTTTCTCAGCTTCCGCCTTAGTCATCCCACGCTTGTCATATGGAGGCGCCACAAAGGAGGCAAACTCACCAAATACGCTTCCGACTATCAAAGGTATTTTGGCAGTTTCCTTTCTAAAACCGTATTTTAGGGGATTTCCGAGGTAAAAACTGTTTTTTTGCGGAGCTCCGCCACAGTATTTCCCTTCTTTTGCAAGGATTGGCCTTACCTTTTTATAGGCATTAGCCAGTCTGTCATAGGACACTGTTTCCAGTTCTTTAACCCCGCTTAACTGCAATTCGCTTAACATAGTCTGTACCAGCGCTTTGCCGCTGCCTTCACAGTCCGGCAAAAGGCCTTCCACCACACCGCTCATGTTGATTCCCCTTGCATAAAGACCATCTGCCGCAGGCGTCTGCATAAGAGTCGTAATCTTTGCTCCGCCGCCGGACTGTCCTATCAGGGTTACATTGTCAGGGTCTCCGCCAAACAAGGCAATGTTTTCCCGAATCCACCTCAGTGCAGCGATGATATCTTCCGTTCCTGCATTACCGGAATTTTGATATTCCTCACCGAAGTCTGACAAATCACAATATCCCAACACATTCAGCCTGTGGTTGATGGACACCACAACCGCCTGCCCGATACGGCACATATTCTCCCCCTCATAGGCAATCTGCTCAATCGCCGAGCCTGCTTCAAAGCCGCCGCCGTGCAGCCACACAATAACCGGTCTCTTTTCCCTGTCACATGCAGGCGTCCAGACATTCAGGTTCTGGCAGTCCTCATTCATGACCCAGTACCGGTGCGGCACCAGAAGTTCACACGCAGGTTTCCCCATCTCAAGCAACGGGCACACATAGCCATAGCTTGTGGCATCCAGCACGCCCTCCCAAGGCTCCACCGGACAAGGCGCCTGAAACCGCTTTGCCTTTGCATAGGGAATCCCCTTAAAAATACTAATGCCGTCGTAACAATATCCCCTGACCTTTCCTTTTGTTGTCGAAACAATGGCCGTTTCCGAATTACAGATAAAATTATGTGCCATACTCCACATCCTTTCTGTTTTTTCTCCTTATATTATAGCCAATATTATAAAGAATGGAAAGCAGGAATACATAGAAATGTATTTGCAATTCCACAACAGTCATGCCGGCAGCCGGGGCGTGTATTTGTTCCAACGGGGGACGTTCCCACTCCGGTAAAAACACAGCGGTACATAAGAGGTTAAAATACAACCTCTAAGTACCGGTGTTTTTACAGGCCCCCTTATGGAATCAAATACACGCCCCGGCTGCCGGCATGACTGTTGTGGAATTATTGGAGAATGGATGGTTGTTTCCTTTTCAAAAATATGGTAAACTATTCACATCAATCAGTATGAATCATTACTACATACAGGGAGGAAATCCAAAGATGACCGAAGTGAAATGGAATGACCGTTTTAATCTTGGCGTGGGAGTGATAGACAAAGCACACCAACGGCTTTTTTCAATTGTAGGAAAACTGATTGCCCTCAACGAGGATGAGGCAAAACAGCAGCACGCCTGCAGGGAAGGCGTCAAATATTTTAAGAGTTATACCATAAAGCATTTTGCCGAAGAAGAAGCTTATATGCAGTCCATACAATACAGCGGATATGATATGCATAAAATCCTCCATGACAACATGCGGGATAAGACACTTCCTGCCCTGGAAATGGAATTGGAGGAACAAAATTATTCTGTGGAATCCGTACGTCACTTTCTGGGAATTTGTGTAGGCTGGCTTACCGGACACATCATGATTGAAGATTTTGCTATCACGGGACGAACCACCAACAAATGGGTCCACCATCCCTCTGAGGATGAAATGGCATCCTTGGAAAAAGCAATTATACAGGTATTACACGACCTGCTCAAAATAAATGCCCATATTGTCAGCGAACATTACAGCGGTGAGGATTTTTCTTCTGGTAATACTATCTGCTTCCGCTTGATTTACCTTTCTCAGGAAGGTAAACGTTTCCAGGTCTTTCTGGTTTATGAGGAAAGGATGGTTCTCAACACGCTTGGCGGTATGCTTGGCCGGCAAATCAAAAAAACAGACAAAACCGTACTATACACCATTAAGATTCTTTCCCAGCAATTCATGGATTGGGTCGGAAAACACTTTCCCATCACAAAAGACTGCCAGTTGGAAAAGAGCGACCTGCTGACATTTGAACAGCTTCTTCGGACATTTGATAAGGAATACCCTCCTTATAGCCTGTTATTCAGCACCGAGGGAAAGGGATATTTTGCTTTCTGTGTAAAAAAATAAGCAAACAAAAACGGTCAGACATTGTCTGGCCGTTTTGTATGGCAATCCATATTATTCCATCACTTTATCAAGCATGTCAAACAGGTTCTTAATCTCAATCGGTTTCGCTATATGGCCGTTCATGCCACTCCTTATGGCTTCCCGCTTATCCTCTTCAAACGCATTCGCCGTCATCGCTATAATAGGGATGGAGGACAGTTCCTTGTTTTCAAGGCTGCGGATTTCCCTTGTCGCCTCATAACCGTTCATTACCGGCATCTGCACATCCATAAGCACCAGCTGATAATAACCCGGCTCAGAATTTTTCAGCATATCTACTGCAATCTGCCCGTTTGCCGCAACCTCTGTGCTAAATCCGGCATCTTCCAGAATCGCCACGGCAATTTCCTGGTTCAGTTCCAAATCTTCTGCGAGCAAAATCCGGCCGCTCCGAAGCTTAGCCGTCTCATTTTCAGCCCTTTCTTCCTCTGCCCCATCAGACTTGATAACAGATTTCAGACAGCTTCTCAGTTCTGATAAAAACAGCGGTTTACTGCAAAATGCCACAACACCTGCGTCCTTTGCCTCGGCTTCTATGTCTGACCAGTCATATGCGGTCAGGATAACAACAGGCACCGTACCTCCTGTTTCTTTCCTGATTCTCCGGGCAACCTCCACTCCGTTCATGTCCGGCAGCAGCCAGTCAATGATATATACGCCATACTCATCCCCACGCGTAACCGACTGATGCGTACGCAGTACAGCCTCTTTTCCCGAAAGCGTCCATTCCGCGCGCATTCCAAGCTGTCCCAGCATATAGGATACGCTGTCACATGTGTTGAAATCATCATCCACTACCAGCGCCCTGCAATTCTTCAATTCCGGTATATCCTGCAATTCCTTCGCTTCTGTATGCAGCCGGAAAGTAAAAGCAACAATAAATTCCGTTCCTACTCCCAGCTCACTCTTTACTTCAATGGAACCGTTCATCATATCCACTATGTTTTTGGTAATTGCCATTCCCAGGCCTGTTCCCTGAATTCCGCTGATTGTAGAGTTTTTCTCCCTTTCAAAGGGTTCAAAAATATGCTGGACAAACTCTTCACTCATGCCGATGCCGGTATCTCTTATGGAAAATTCGTAATGTGCATATCCTTCCGGCGCACCGCCTTTTTCCGTAATCCTCATGCTGACCGTACCACCCGCTCCGGTATACTTAACCGAATTGCTGAGAAGGTTGAGCAGTACCTGATTGAGTCTCAGCTTGTCACAATAAATATCCTCATCCAGTACATCTACCGTATCAATATGTAAATCAAGCTGCTTTGCATGGATGTCAGCCTGTAAAATATTGTGCAGCCCGTGCAGGATATCGGGAAGGCTACAGGGTTTTTCCTCCAAATGTATTTTTCCGCTCTCGATATGGCTCATATCCAGCACATCATTGATTAAGCTAAGCAGATGATTGCCCGATGTAGTAATTTTTTTCAGGTACTCTTCCACCTGCTCCCTGTTGTCAATGTGGGAAACGGCAAGATTCGTAAAGCCCACAATGGCATTCATCGGTGTGCGGATGTCATGGGACATATTGGACAGGAACACACTCTTTGCCTTGTTTGCCCTCTTTGCCTGTAAAAGGGCATCCTCAAGCAGGCTTTTCTGCTCCATTTCATTGCGGATTTCTTTATCCACACTGCGTATACCCAAAACAATGCCATGATTTCCGTTATCTGTTCCCGCACGTACCACCTTAATCTGAAAATACTTGATATTTTCGTCCCGGAAAGTACGGTAATTTACATAGTCCATTTTTTTCGTTGCCAACACACTTTTTAATGTATCCAGCGAAAGTGCCTGACGAATCATTTCCCTGTCATCTGTATATACAAATTCCTGTATATATCGTTCCATACTTTCTTTTAATGAGATTTTGCCGCTGAATATGGAATCAAACTCCTCCCCGTTGTCACCACTGTTCTGGAGTATAATTCCCTTCCCCTTCTTCATTTCAAAAAAGCATACAAGGCTGTAATCTATGCTTAACGCCTGAATCAGTTCCATATGGCGTCTTTCATTTTCTTTTTCCTGCAGTTTTTGGGCGGTACAATCTAAAAGGAAACGCTGGTAAATCAATTCACCGTCTTCTTTCAAAAGTTTTACATTGCCCATGACATGCAGAATTTCCCCATCCTTGTGCTGGACGCGGTATTCCACACTGACACTGTCCCCTTCCTTCTGCAGTGTCATGATACACTCCCTGAGTTTTTCCTTATCTTCTTCCACAACTGAATCAGCGACCAGGTCAAACCCTTCTGACATCAGTTCTTCCTGGGAATCATACCCAAGTATTTTAAGCGCCGCACTGTTTATGCTGCGAATATGTAATCCATCCACCGTATGACGCATAACGCCGCAATCTATGGTGGTGAAGATGGTTTCCAGCGTCCTGTTTTTCTGTATGATTTCCTGCTCATAAGCGCGTTCCTGCGTCACGTCAATGGCAACGCCCACCGTACCCATTACACTGCCGTCAATATCATATAACGGAGATTTATAAGTCGTGAGGGTACGCATACCATCTCCGGTCTTAATGATTTCCTCGGACACAAAGGTCTTTCTCTTTCCCATAACCTCACGTTCCGATTCAATACAGGCCGGGTCATCATGCTCCACATCCCATATGTAAGCATGGCCTCGTCCTTCCACCTGCTGCTTTGTTTTATTTACCGTCTTGCAGAAGCTGTCATTTACTTTCTCATGGATACCGTCCTTATCCTTATACCATATAAGGTTGGGAATATTGTTAATGGTGGCATCCAGATACTGGGCAGTCTGCCAGGAGTCCTTGCTCACTTTGTATGCCTGCTGCCACGCCGCAAGACGATAAGCGATTTCGCTGTCTGACATGGGCATCATCCATATATCCCTTATGCCCGATAAATCAGCATCCCAGGGAACCTGTCTGCCGTCTCCGGCAAGCAGGATGATTTCCGCCTCCTTTTTCAGCCCCATATCCAGAATAATTTGTTTTTCCTTTTCATCCAAATCCTGCAGTTCTGCCAGAATCACATTCGCATTCTCTGCCAATGCTTCTTCAAATCTGTCACTCTCCGAAAAATCATGTGAAAAATTTGCAAGCGGAGACACTTCTTTTATTAACTCAAATACTCTGCATGACTGACCTATAAGATAGAACCGAACATGACACTGGTACATAATGCTTCCTCCTGTATTTGCGACAGACAATCCGGCAAAATGCCGTTAATGCTATTCTATCAAGCGTATCAAAGTATGTCAATATTTTGACTGCCTTTAGTTTCAGCATTTTACATGACGGCAGCCGGCGCGTGCATTTGTTCCAACAGGACACGTTCTCACTCGGGTAAAAACGCAGTGGTACATAAGAGGTTGAAAAACAACCTCCAAGTACCAGCGTTTTTACACGGTCCTTTATGGAATCAAATGCACGCGCCGGCTGCCGTCATGTAAAATGCTGAAATTCCAATATAACCACACTTTACGCCCTTTCATACCACCCTGCCTGCGCTTCCCACATTTTTGCATATTGTCCGGGACGGGAAATCAGTTCGTCATGTGTTCCCATGTCCGCAATCCTGCCCCCATCCATTACGATAATGCGGTCCGCCAGCTTCGCTGAACCAATCCGGTGCGTCACTATCAATGCACACTTTCCTTCTGCCAGACGGGCAAACTGTTTATAAACCAGGGTTTCTTCAATAGGGTCAATGGCGGAGGTTGGTTCGTCCAAAACGATAAAACCGTTTACCCTGTATAATCCGCGCGCTATCGCAACCCTCTGCCACTGTCCGCCCGAAATATCGATGCCGCCGTATTCGGGTGAAAGCATATCATCCAAGCCGATTCGGTCTTTTTCAAACCCGGCTTCCTCCAGTACCGAACAAATCTTATCGTCATCCGCTTCGATTGTATCATCGCTTATGGCAACGTTTTCTTTCAGCGTCATTTTATACCGCTGGTACTTTTGAAACACACCGGATATCCCTTTATATACGGAAGCCGGAGCATATTCTGCCGTATCTAAGCCGCCGATGGATACTTTTCCCTGCGTCGGAAGGTATATTCCGGTCAGCAGACGCACAAGCGTGCTTTTTCCCGCACCGTTTTCCCCAACGATGGCTATCGTCTCTTTTTCTCCGATATTTACCGATACGTCTTTTACGGAAAAAGATTCCCTGCCCGGATATCGGAAGCTGATGTTTTCTGCCGCAATGCCTCCGGTAAAATCAATTTCCCCTTCCCTGCCGCCTCTCTCCGGCATGTCAAGAAGACGGATAAAATTGACAACCTTTCCGATGTCCCTGTTCATGTTTCCCATATGCTGTTTTACGACTTCCTGCATAATGGCAAATATCTGGGTCAGGGCTGCAAAAACCGCCGCAAACATGCCCGCCGTAATCTCCCCCGACATCGTCGCCGTAAACAGCATGTAAGCGGAAGCCGCCATACCTGCAAATGTGGTGAAATCCAGCATAAGCTGGAGAAGCGCAACCTTGCGCTCCGCCTTCCAGACCTTGCCTGTCAGTACCTTCAATGTATTTTCATACAGATTATAAAAAAAATGAAACGCGCCCAAAATACGGGTTTCCTTAAAATACTCACGGTCACATATTGCTTTCTTGTAATAATCGTACTCGCGGCGCAAAGGGGCACTCTCTTCTTCCAAACCGGCAAATATCCTGACATTGAAAATTTGCGCGAGCATTGCGGGAATAAACGCCAAAAGCAAGGTAACGATTAGCATGGGTTTTAACCGGAACAGATAGACGCCGATGGCAACAAAATAGATTCCGTAAAAGCTTACGCAGGCAAATACCAGCATACAGAACATGGTGATTGCCCTGACGCCTTCTTTGGCCTTGTTGAGATTATCCAGAAAATCCGTGTCCTCAAACTTTACAGGGTCAATCCGTTTTATTTTGTTGTGTATAAGCGCCGTAAGCCTTCCGGCTGATTTTGGCAAAAGAACCCCCATACCGTGAAAGTTCTGGATGCCGTTGATTATCTGCTGCCCGAAAGTAACGGCGGCAAGCATAAGCAGACGGAAAACGCAGTCCCCGTATCCTGCTTTACCGGAAGCCGCATCGGAAACGGCATCAAATAAGCGTTGTGTCGCCACAACCGCAAGGGCAAATGACAGGCCGTTCATGACTGCCAGACAATTTTCAAGCAGACAGTTGAAAGGCGCCGACTTAACCTGTATCGGAATAATTCTTGCAATAACCTGCAATAAATGATATTTCTTCTTTTCTGTCTTCATTGATACCACTCCCTCTGCGCCTCAAACATTTCCGCATATTGGCCCTTTTTTGCCATCAGGGCTTCATGCGTGCCCCGCTCTGTGATTTTTCCTTTGTCAATAACCATTATCTCGTCGGCCAGCTTGGTGGAACCGAGACGGTGGCTGATAAATATGGTTGTCTTTCCTCTCATCAGCTTTTCAAAGTCATGGTACAGATTGCTTTCACTGATTGGGTCAAGCGCGGAAGTGGGCTCATCGAGTATCCTCACCGGCGCACGGCTGACCAGTGACCTTGCAATGGCAACGCGCTGCCACTGCCCGCCGGAAATATCCTGCCCGCCCTTCAGAACCTTTCCCAAAGGCGTGCAAATGCCGTTTTCCAGCTTTCCTATCACTTCGTCCAGTCCTGCCAGATGGGCCGCTTCAGCTTCCCTTCCTGTTGTATGCACGTCACCGAGCGCTATGTTGTCTTTCATTTCTATGTAATACTTTGCAAAGTCCTGGTACACAACTGCAAACATAGCCTTCACCGCGCCTACCGGATAATCCCTGAGTTCTTTTCCGTTTACCAGTATCCTGCCTTCATATTCCGTATACAGCCCTGTCAGCAGTTTGGTAATCGTGGTCTTGCCCGCGCCGTTTTTTCCCACAAAGGCATAATGGCGTCCTGTCTCCAGCTTAAAGGACAATCCGTCCAATATATATTCCCTGCTGTTCGGATAACGGAAACGTACATTGCAAAACTCCAGCGTTTCCAGCCTGATTGGATTGACATCGGGTTTTTCCAATGCGCCCTCAGCCTCACCCAATGCGGCAAAATCGCCCAAATCCTTCATATATTCACCAACACGGGAAATATTTTCAAGGGAACGCGACATCTGGAACCCGAGCTTCTGAATCATGCCGAACACCGCGCTGACAATACCCATAAACATACCGGCTGACATCTGCCCTTTTACTACAGGATTGAGTAACGTCAAAGCGACCAACAGGGAAATCAGCGCCAGCAGCATACTCGAACCCTTCGAGATAATAAAGTTTTTGGCAGTAACCTTAACCTGCAGCTTTCTTCCTGCTTCATATTGCTCCTGCCATACGAGGTTGATTTTATCGTTATATCCAAACAAAGTACGCTCATCCACGTTATCGCGCCCGGCAAGCACTTCTCCCAGATACTCCGTACGCCGGTTGAATTTTTCCGCTTCCCGTTCCGCCTGATAATTTTTCTTTCCCGCCCGCATGGACAGCCAGAACATCGGAACGGAAAAAGAAAAAATAATAACGGCAGCCCACCAGACTTGTGACACGATTAACACAAAGACAGATACAACGGATACTATTATCTGGGCAAACTGTATAAACGCGTCCACTCCGTCCATAACCGATTTCACCGGGTCCCTGGATACGCGCGAGAGCAGTTCCCGGCTCTTTTCATTTTCTATATGCTTATAATCACATGCCGCAAACGTCTTCACCACAACCGGGTTAAGGCAGCGCCATAATCCGACGCTTACCCTTGATGCCGCCAGTTTTGCCAAAGCGCCAATCATATTGACTGCTCCTAATGTTATAAGCAAAAAAGCCAACGCCGGATAAATGTCTTTATGGGGACGTGCAGATTGCAGAATTGTCATCGCCGTGTCAACAAAATTTGCCGTAGCCAGTGCCGTTACCGCCGTCTGCATGATGGATTGGGTAACCGGAAGTAAAACATACAATGCCATACAGGCAGGCGACGCCTTAAATGCCAGCCACAGCGCGTCATACGATTTGTATTTCTTTTTTGATAAAGTCATTTGGCAGAACCTTTCTTTGTGCTTTTCCTATGATACAGATTCAGAATACCATTTTTTTCGTTAAGTGCAATTTAATAAGCAAAAGCCATAACGAAAATGCCGTTATGACTTTTGCTTGCTTTCTTCCTAATCCGCTGTTTTGTTTTCAGACGGAAACCGAAATATAAGTACCGGAATCCGACTGCTTTTGTTCGGCTTTTCCCGTTTTCATATAAATCATGGGTTCTGCCTTAACCGCTTCCTCTTTCAGGGGACTGTTATCCGGATTGTCACGGTCCGGGCAGGCGTCTTCGCTTATCTCAACGGTATCCCTTTTTTGGATGGTCTTCTCGCGCTCTGATTTTGCCTTTTCCCTTGCTTCTTCTGCCTCCTCCTTCATTCCTTCATCAGCCTTTGCCGCATATTCCTCCGCTTTGCCGGAATAGTCATCGACAAACCCCATTGCCCGTTCCATTGTTCCCGTATCGCCTTTTTGTCTTGCCTCTTTGTAAACCCGAAGCGGTACGTTCAGCAGGTTCATGTTAGTTCTCGCCCCCACCAGGCCTTCCATCGTTTTTGTATTCACTGTTCGCCCTCCTGTATGCGTCGTTGTCTTTCCGGCTTAGTTCTTTTTCCGTCTGCTCCAACATTTTCTTCCATTCTTTGACTTTTTCTTCGTCACCGGAAGCTGACCTGATTTTCTGCTCCAGCTTCTGCTTTTTTTCCTTTAGGACCTTGATTTCCCTGTCAACCTTATCCGTATTTCCGATACACTTTTCTTCCGGTTTTTGGGGATTGTCAAAATATATTTTCCGGTTACCGTTTTCGTCCTGTCCTAACCGGTACAGTCCGGCAGGCTTCCCGCCTTTCTTTTCACCGCTGATGTATTCGTCATGCTGCTTTGATGCTTTTACGCCATCCGGCCCCACTTCCGTATCCTTTACTTTTACAGCCCCGCCAAGGGACTGCTTTTCCTTCTCCCATCCGGCATAATCGGTTATGGGATAATTGCGGCTTCCATTCACTTCCATTGACATCATTCTTCCTCCTTAAACGTATACTTTTGGATGCATAGCCCGGATAGTTCTGCCCTATAACCCTTTTTTCGGAGGCTTTATGACACAAATTAATCTATATGCCGTGAGATGCTTTCCTGATGCCGCGGAATGATAAGCAGGACGTTCAAATGAAATACCATGCCTTGTGTTTTAATGCTCATTGCCCCATTGTATTTTTCCGTTACCGCTTTTATATTTGACAGGCCTGTTCCTGCTTCAACCAAATCGCTTCCCTGAAAGCTGTTCTCTATTTCCATGTAAACAAAATCACCCTGTATCCGTCCCGACACGCAGATATACTTTTTTTTACCGTTTTCCATATTTTTACATGCAAAAAGCGCATTATCCAGCGCATTTGACAGAATAATGCAGACGTCTATATCACGCAGGCCGCTTGGATGCGGGAGAATAAGAGAACAGCAGACGTCTATCCCCATACTTTTTGCAATTCCCAATTTTTTCCCGATTAAAATATCCACCACCGGGTTATTGGTGTTGCACGGAAAGGACAAGCCTTCCGCTATCTCATCCATATCCCGGATATACTTAAACGCCTCTTCCGCTTTATTGTTTTGTAAAAGCTTTTTTACCACCAGAATGTGGTTCCTTATGTCATGACGGAACGAAGCGGTTTTTTCATAATAGGTCTTAGCCTCCTCCACATACCGGCTTAAGGAATGCTCTTCCTGCTCCAGGAGCGACAATTCCGTGCTGAGGCGAAAGCTCTGTAACAGCTTTTTATAGGAAAACAGGATACAGAACAGGCTTGCCATACCCAAAAGCTGTATCACAAGCATCTGATAAGTTTTTTCGTATGCGGTGATTTTGCCGCCATACATTATCTGCATGTTGTAAACAACGGAATTGAAGTATTCTTCTATGAGAAAAATCATTAAAACCGGTATTAAAACCAGAAACACATATTGCTTTTTTACGGCTTCATAATAAGAAAAACAGCGGTATGCCGCCAGACAGCAAACCCCTGCCAACAGCAGGGATGCAAAGTCCCCCAGCACCATAAATAAAAGTCCGACCGTTTCAGGATGACCAGAAGGCATCAGAGGATACAAAATCCGCAGCAGGGACCCGACAATGCCATAGCTAAGCTGCATTACCTCAACCACCAGCGCGGCATATAAGGCGGCTGTCTTTATATCCGCGCCGCACAAAAAAATCCCACTTGCCATAAGGAGCAGAACATATGCCCCCAATTCCACAATTCTTCCTTCCGGAAGACAGCATATGACGGCAGCCCCGCATACCGCAAACAAAATATAAAAATAAAACCTGACTTTTCTATTTAAAAATCTGACAAAGAAAGCAAAGCCAAAAAACATTTGAATGCTTCCCATGACAAATCTGTTAAAAAAATCCATATAAGCATTCATTTCCTATCCCCTTACATATCTTTCATGTACTGCAAAATCACACCGGAAAACTCCTTGCTCCGCAGCCGTGATACAGGTATCTTTATACCGCCTTCCATATATGCCGTTTTGTTTTTATAACCCTTCAAATGCTTCAGATGAATCAGGAAGCTTCTGTGGCACCGGTAAAAACCGTTATCCAGCTTTTTTTCCAGATTTTCAATCCTGTCATAAAAATCAATCACCTCTCCGGAGGTCAAATGCAGGTATACCTTTCTGTCCATGATTTCACAATACACAATGTCATTCAGGGAAACAATGCGGCTTTCATATCCTTTTTGGACAAGCAGATTTGCCCCGCCGGCATTTTGCAGGGAATGAAAAAGGCGCTCCATTGTTTTATCAAAATTTCTTTTTTCTACCGGCTTAACCAGATAATCATACGCTTGTACCTCAAAAGACTGAAAAACCATTTCTTTCAGGACAGTAATAAAAACAAGGAAAGCCTTGCACTTTCGTTCGCGCAGCCTCCTTGCCGTTTCCATGCCGTCCATACCCTTCATCTGAATATCCAGAAAAAGAATATCAATTGGCTTTTCATATTTCAGCAATTCCTCACCGTCAAAAAACTGCCGGATGGTAATTTCCATGTTTTTCCTGCCAAAAAAATCCGTCGTCATCATCCGGATGTTGTCAGACATCTCTTTCTCATCGTCACAGATTGCAACACGAATCACCGGATTACCTCCCTGTTCTGCCATTTTCATTCCCTTTTTCGACCGGATAAAGCCTCAGCATGACCCTCCTGCCGTAAAATGCTTTCTGAATGCCGCAGAATGTCACACCGGCTCCTCTTAACCCGGCAGACCGTATCAGCGCTTTTTTGCCGTCCTGAGAATCCAGTCCACCGCCGCTTCGGCATTTGTGGGCAGATTGCCGGGTATCCGGGTATCCGCCCCGGCTTCCGGTTCTTCCCTTCCTGTATAAAAGACCTGCAGGGCGTATCTGGCCAACAGACCCGAGACCCGTCCCCGCTCTATGGAATCCTCCGTTCCAAGGACAATCACTACCAAATCATGATTCATAACCCCATCGTCCGCAACAAGGGAGGTAACCAGACAGGCCCCCGCTTTATTGGTCGTTCCTGTTTTCAGCCCGGTCACTTCGGGCATATTGTGCAAAAGCGGGTTCGTATTGCGCACCTCCAAATCAAGGGACTCTAACGTAGCTTTTTCCAAGGAGGTGATGTCCGTAATCTGGGGATAAACCTTCAAAAGATAGGATACCAGCCGGAACATATCCTCCGCACTCATACGGTTCTGTAATTTTGAGGGAACGGAATCCTCTGTGTAAAAGGGCAGACCATGGCAGTTGTAAAAGACTGTCTGGGACAGTCCCAAATCCAGCGCTTTCTGATTCATCATTTGGACAAAAGCTTCCTCTGAACCGGCAACGGCTTCGGCCAGACACAATGCGCATTCGTTGCTGGAAGGCAAGAGGGCGCCCAGCAGAAGCTCCTGCACGGTAATCTGCGCTCCGGTCTCCAACGGAATCACCCCGTCGGCCGAGGTGGACAAAAGCCTGACCGCATCAGAAACCGTGACTTGTTCCGAAAGGGTAATCTGCCCTGTAGCAATAGCATCCATAACCAAAAGGCAGGTCATAAGCTTTGACGTGCTGGCTATGGGACAGGGAATGTCAGACTGATACTTATAGTAGATTTCTCCGGTGGTGGCATCTCCGACCAGCACGCTGTTGACTCCGTAAAAGTATCCGGCCTGTTCCAGATAATCGGGTGAAATGCAGAAAGATTCCTGTGTATGTATCTGCAAAAAACCGGCATAAGGAACAGAAATATTGACGTCCAGAATCATTGCCAAATCCGCCGCCATCATAAAGCAGTCATAATAGCCGGAGGGCAGCTTCATAATCAGGGTATAGTAATATACGGTTTCTTCCTTTACCTTAAACTCATTCCGCCGCAGGGAAATGTCCGGGTTTAAGTCGTCGACCCAAAGAACATTTTCCTCCCCTACGGGCGTATAGGTATTTCCCGGGTTCAGGGAAACGGTATTTTTCGCAATATCCAGAGAAAAGGCTTTGTCCGTTTCCCTGAGAACCATAGCCATATCCCGCAGTGAAAAATAAGTATTGTTTTCATATCCGTAATCCAAAGTCTTTACAGCGTATGCGTTGCCGGTATCCGCCTGCACCTGACAAACGCCGGGAATCTCATAGCCTGCGGCTGCCTCTGCAGGAAAAATAAAGCATATGAGGATGGCGGATACTAATATAAGACTGCTGTTCCTAAAAAATGTTTTCATCAGATTTTCCTTTTCAATGAAATGATAATGGGTTCGAATTTATTTTAAAGTATATATGACAGGATAATACTCCGAAAAAAATCCGGCGGCATCAGAGCCGGTCTCATCGGATAAAATCAGACTGGATTCTTTTCGGATATACTTTTCCGTCAAGGTACTGACCGGACCTCCGGCATCAAACTGTCTGACAAGGATGCCGTCCCCGGCATCGTAAGTGCCGCTGCCGTCATATTGGGTCTGTAATTCTTCCAAAGAAGGCAGCAGGGCAGGACCGCAGGTCATCAGATAAGAGACCGTAGACATGCCAAAAGTTTCCGTCACAAGGGCTTCCACGGCTTCCCTGTCCGTGCTTCCCGTATAACCCGCCATACGAAGCCTCTCGGCTAATATATCCCGGAACGCCATGGCAAACGCTTCATAAGCAGCCTGCCTGCAGGCATCGTAACTTTCCGGCAGGATATTACAATGAAATGTTCCCTGAAAACGGGACGTCTGCTCAAACGTCAAGTAAACCTGAATGGACAAATCCTGCATATAAGGCTCCATATCCTCCAAGGTAACGGAGACGGCTTCTATATCCTGCAGCCAGTCAAGCGCCGTGACGGAAGCCTGATTCGTCATATCCAGACTTGCAGTCCACTCTCCGGAAAGCTCTTTGTCATTTGATGCAAAAAAGTGCAGATATGTCAGAAAAGCGGCATAAACGCTTATTGTTAAAATGAGCAGGCCGCACACGACAGCTTTTACATTTTTTTTCATAGAATCCCCCCTTGTCCGCATCTCAATTGTATTGTATTGTTTACAGAAAAGCAAGTTAATATCCCGCTCAGACGCCCCGGCTCCCCAGAAGGATATTCAGCAGGACAAGCGCCGCCAAAAAGACAATATTCCCAATCGTAAAAAGCAGAATGTATTTGCTTTTGCTCCCGCTCATCTCTTTTGCCACATATTTGTAAGAAATCAGGCTTGCCATAGAAGCAATCAGAGTCCCCAGCCCACCCAGGTTGGTTCCGATTATCAGACCTGCATAATCTTGTGTAAAACCGGATAAAAGCAATGCGGCAGGCACGTTACTGATAACCTGACTCCCAAGAACGGCCGTATAAATCTCCCTGCCTGCAATCATATTTTGCAGGAAATCCCTAAACACCGGTATCCTCCCTACATTCCCTACAAAAACAAAAAAAGCAAAAAACGTTAAAAGCAGGGAATAATCCACTTTACCAAATATCTTTCTGTCTGTTAGAAACACTGCCAATATCACCGCAAAAAGCACCGCCTGCCAAGGCAGTATGCGCCCCACGGAAAGAAGGCAAAGCAAAAACAGCACAAGGTAGACCACAATCTGACAAATTACTTTTTTCCCCTGCGGATAATTCTTCCGTACGGATGCTTTTCCCGCCTCCAACGCCTTCGGGCACGCCCTGCCTTGTATCAGGCACCAGAGTATTAACAACACCAATGACAAAATCGTATACGGCAGCATCAGCATAATAAACCCGGAAACAGAAAACCCTGCCTTCCCAAAAAGATACAGGTTCTGGGGATTTCCAATTGGCGTCAGCATACTTCCGAGATTTGCCGCAATGGTCTGCATCACCACAACCGGCAGGACCAGTTTTTCTTTCTGTCCGTTCCCAAGCATGTCCAGAACAATAAACGTAAACGGCACAAAGGTAATCAACGCAACATCGTTGGTAATAAGCATACCGGAAAAAAAGCACAGCAATACCAGCACCAGAATCAGGCCGCTGCCACCCCGCACATGCCCCAGAAGCTTTCCCGCACCCCGTTCAAACACCCCTGCTTTCTGCAATCCCGCCATCACGCACATCAGACAAAACAGGATTGCCAGGGTCTTAAAGTCTATGTATGTCCGGTATTCCCCATCCGGCGGCACAATACACATTGACGCGACCGCCAGTACGAGCGAAACACATAATACGGTTTCTTTTCTAAAAAAAGTAACTAATTTACTCATTGTCTTAAGCCTTTCCAAACCAATCCATTCCCTCTGCTTTAGGGTAGGCAGTTTCCCCGTTACATCTAATAAAACAGGGTAACTGTTTTTGTGGTTAAAACATCATTTTCATAGTAGTAAAAAATCTTCATCCCCGCCACAGCATCATATTCATATACATAATCATATGTTGTTCTACTCTCCAAAAAGCCTTTTCCGTTATATACACAAATGAGCGTACATTCCCCGTTTTCATTAAACTCACGCAGTATTTTGGTCTCTAATTTTCCATCGCTGTACTCATAATATTCAATCGGGTTTTCGTTTTCATCAAACACATTGATGTGCTGATCAACCAATACGCCGTCGCTATATGTGTATATCGCCGTCTGATTCCCATGTATATCATACTCATCCTTTGTTGTCAGTTCCCCTTCGCTGTTATATTCATAAAAAACCGCCAGGTTTCCATTTTCGTCATATTCAAACTTTGTCCTCGAACCCGTAATTCTTCCTTGTTCATCGTAGCTGCATGCACCTATATGGTTCCCATTTTGGTCATATTCATGTTCTATTTTATATTTCAGTGAACCGTCACCCTCATATGAACATACCACTATTTCATTTCCATCACCATCATACTCTCTCTCCCATTTGCCGCATAACCCATCGCTTCCATATAGGGAACGGGACAGTTCGTTTCCATTTTCGTCATACGTATATTCATCTCTGATGATTAATTCGTCGCCCTCATAATATGCCTCAAATATAAGATTTCCACTTATATCATATTCGCTTTCTCCGCTGCTGCATAACTTTCCATCTCTGTCATACTCAAACCAGGCGATTCTGTTTCCTCTTTCATCATAGACACAATCCAATTTTAAAACATAGGACGCTCCTTCCCCACCTTCATACGTATAACGTGTTAAAAGGTTACCCTTCTCATCACGGACATATTCGTATTGTGAAACTGACAGTTCTTCTTCCTCGTATTCATATTCGTATTCATAAGTACAGCTTGCTATAAGGTTACCGTTCTCATCATATTCATCCTCATAGCCGTAATTCATTTCCCCATCGGTTCCATATTTAAAGCAAGCGGTTTGATTCCCACTCGCATCAAATTTATTTATCTCCAAACGATATAGCTCCCCGAAATATTCGTACTTTTCTTCCGCTTTTATGCTTGTATTTTCTATCCAAGATTCGGGATTGGCCTTGTCCCTTGCCGCCCATGTATATTCTGTCAAATCAGATATATATTCATCCCGCTCTTTTATCTGTCCCTCACTGATATCTGCACAGTGCCAAAGTGTTGTTTCCTGTATGTTGTCTGATTCCTTTTGATACAAAAGCCCGTTTGGAGTGTAGATACTGACAGTCGTCTTTCCTGCCCCACTACTTGATGTTTGGTTTTCCGCCGGATACGGATTACCCTTAATATATACCTCATACTGATTTCCGTCATAGTCCTTTAAAAATACAAGTTCATACCCTTTTGTCCCACTATCGTCCCCATATGAGAAGCTTCCTGCATCTTCAGAAGCTGCTTCTTTTCCAATGCATCTGCCTGTCTGTTCATTATAAACACACAAATCAATGTCTGTTTCGGTTTCCCACTCCACAAGGATGTAAGCTGTGTTTTCTTCCGGTATCGGAACCAGCCACTCCTTCACAAATGTTTCCTTTTCCAGCACTTCCACGTTCTGATAATAGGTATAATATCCATTTGCAGACCACTTCACCGTATACTCCCCATATGGCAGTTCAACAGGATTTTTATCATTTGTGTTAATATCCACTTGGCAAAAGCATTCTCCCTCCGCATTGTTCCTGCCCTGCATAACCATAACGCTTACATTTGGTAGCTGCTCTCCACTTACTGCATCCCCTGCAAAAAATTCTATTCGGGATTTTTCGCCTCCGAAAAAACCTTTTGAAATTACAATATATATGACTATGCCCAACAATAATATTGTGCATATAACTATTCCTATTTTCTTTTTGACACTAAAAACAGATGTCTCTTTTTTATTCATTTTCCGTCTCCCATGGAATATCTTCTGCATATTTTTTATATATTTTCATACATTTATCACATGCATCTTTTCTTTCTTGACGGTCAGGAGTATAATAATTTGTTTGTTATTTGTATAGTTCCTCCGCCTCTAAATTTAAATAGCAAAATGCAAACTATCAGGTGTCTCTTTATCCGGAAAAATTTTTTCCAACTTTATTATCTCCTTCAGCATTACAGAATTTCTAATCTAAGCAACTGCTGCTTATCCGTTTTTATTCAACATAGAAGCATAACATCACTTCTTTTTATATTTAGTATATCTTTTTTGTTATTTTAATCAACACTTAATAGACAATTTATTCCATACTTGCGTGATGAATAAATTGTCTATTAACTCAAAAAACTCTCATTACTAACCCGGAAGGCTCCCCGCTACGCAAAGTGCTCCAAACCCCACCCTGTCATTGGGATATTCCGTCTCCCCCCGAATCGGTCTTGCCCCGCGTCTTAAATACGCCTTCACCTTCTCCCCGTACAAAAACAAATCATTTCCCCTTACAATCCCCTCTGGTGTCAAGTAGTTGCTACAAACTTTTTTTATTATTTTTCCAACTCTTTTTCAGCCAAAACTCATAGGATGGTGTTGTGTTGATGCTACAAAGAACAACTGCTGGTGTAACACAACTGCCACAATACTTTATGGCTGGTGTTATGCTGTTGCCATATCATCGCTGCTACAATCATACTGATTATTGAATGTCCAGTGAATATCAATGTTCAAATTCCCGTCAATTTCAATATGATCCACAAAGGCTTCTACCATTTCCCTGGTCAGTTGTTCCATTCCTGAATAGCACAACAGACCTTCGCAGTCTTTTGGCGATTTGTTCACCGTTTTCATTTGCTGCTCTACTTCTTTTTTCTTCATCTCATACTCGGATTTCATATCTTTAATCATCTGAGCAATCTCGTTACGCCTTTCTCGAAACTGTTCCTTATTCAATGCTCCGGCATGATATTTTTCAAGACAAACAGCCTTTTGTTCCATAAACTCCTGTAGCTTCTTCTCCAAGCTCACCAAGTCTTTCTCCTGCTCTTTTATCCGCTCCTCTCTCATCAAACGAGTATTCTGCAAAATAATACTCATATCTGACAGAAAAACAAGCTGCCTTTTGATTTCCCTTAAAACTATGCTCTCCAGCTTCTCATTGCTGAATGACTCTGCCATGCACTCTGCACTGCTGCTGATTTTTTCATTCGGACAATAGAAATATAATTTTCCTCCTGCCAGTTTCATCACCTTCAATGTTCGTTTGCAATATCCACAAAATACCTTCCCTTTCAATGGGTACTCTATACTCTTTCTTGCTGAAACCTTTCTTTGGTTGAATTTTGCCTGAACTATCGTAAACACATCTTTGTCAACAATCGGCTCATGGTGATTTTCAAACACCTTCCACTCTGCTCTTGGCTTTACAATCTGTTTTCCGGAACCCACAGCAGATTGTTCCGTTTTATCATAAACCATGCTTCCTATATAACTCTCATTTGTCAAAATAGTTCTTATTGTTCCAGCCTGCCAAAGCTTGGTTGTACGCTGTAATTCTTTACGGTTTTGCTTTTTTCTCAGATTCTTGTACTCTAAAGGAGTCATAATTCCTTCATCATTCAGTTTCTTACAAATCTGAGTTAAATTGTTACCCGAAACCGATAATCGAAAAATATATCGTATTACCTCGGCTTCTTCCGGAATGACAATCAGCTTATAAGGATCATCCTTATCCTTTGCATATCCAAAAGGTACAAGACCTGTAGAATATTTTCCCTGCTTCCGCTTTGCCTCTAATGAACTTTTCACTTTAGCAGAAACATCTTTACAATAAAAATCTGCCAACAGACTCTTAAATGCAATATCCATATCGGCAGTACGACCAATATAGTCCTTGCTGTCATAGCGGTCAGTGATTGCAATAAAACGAATACCCATAAAAGGAAATATCTGCTCCATGTAAGTCCCTAGCTCAATATAGTCTCTGGAAAATCTGGATATGTCTTTCACAATTACTGCCTGGATTTCATTATTTCTGATTTGCTCAAGCATTTCCTGCACTCCCGGTCTGTTCATTGTCGATCCGGAATATCCATCATCATAAAACTCACAATACTCATACTGACTCAATTCTGTGTCCTGTGAGACATATTTTTTTATAAGTAGCCTCTGATTTGTAATACTGTTGCTTTCAACTTTTATATCATCATCCTCCATAGAGAGACGATAATATCCGGCAATTTTCTTCATCCTACATCCCTCCATCTGAGAATTTATATACAATATCAATTATACCATCAGAAAAAACAATGATTTTTTCGATTAGTGCTTCTGCCAACTGAATATTGAGTTTTTTGCATTTCTCCACTTTCAGAAGGGAACGCAAAAATTTATTCTCTTCTTCTGCCTTACTCTTAGCCTTTCTAATCTTTCGCCTAATTTCCTCTAATCTTTTTTCTGCGAAATAATCCTGTTCTTTTTTATTTTGTTTTAAGACATCATACTCCGCTCTGGTTATCACTCCTTCTTTATACTGCCCATATATGATACCGGCTTGTTTTTTCATATACTCACATTCTTCAGCAATTTTCTTTTCCTCAAGTTCATATTCAGCAATTTTACTTTCATACTCCTCCATATTCAGCTTTGTCAAATCTTTTGCCTTAACCTGCTGCTCCTTTAAAACATTACGCAGCTGTTCCAAACATAAGGCAGTAATCTGTTCTTCTCTGATATAATTCTTTTCACACTTTCTTTCATCAATCAGATATGCGTTCCGGCAATAATACGCATAATGCCGCTCATCCTTTACCCTGCTCTGGTAATAAGTTGCATGCATTACTTTTCCACAGCACCCACAACACAAAATATTACGATAAATATTCTCTGTGTTTTTATTCTTATATTGAATTTTAGTTTCCGGCTTACCACCTGACTTTCGTTCCTTCACTTTTTCAAATAATTCCCGATTAATAATCGCCTCATGCGTGTCCCTTACTGTTACCCAATCTTTTTCCTCCGCAAAAGATACATCTTTTTGCCCTTCATACAGTCTTGATTGCGATTTACATTGCTGCAGATTTCCCAAATAGTTTGCATTTTGGAGTATTCCTGAAATAGAGCCTTCGCTCCACTGATGCAGTATCTCCCCCTCCTCACAATAAACATGACCATACTGTTTGTAATCACTGATTCTATGCACTTTATCTAAATACAGCCGGGTAATAATATCCTTAATAGTTATTCCCTGAGCATATAATTCAAAGATATTTCGCACAACTTCCGCACATTCTTCATTAATTTGAAGCTTACGAAGCCCCTGAACATGAACTACCTCATAACCGTATGGTGCGAAACTACCGATAAAGGAACCACTTTCCGCTGACATTTTTCTTGCAACTGCTACTCTTTTTGAAATATCCTTCGCATACATATCATTTACGAGGTTTTTTATACTCATTGCAAGCTTACTTTCATTTACATTTGCTGCCATGGAATCAAAATGGTCCGCTACCGCAATAAACCTACATCCTAAAAACGGTAATATCTTTTCTATCAAATTTCCGGTTTCAAGATAATCCCTTCCAAAACGTGACAAATCTTTCACGATAATACAATTTACTCTATGCTCTTTTACATCCTGCATCAGTCTCTCAAAACCGGTTCTCTCAAAGGAAGTGCCTGATATCCCTCTGTCTATATAAGTATCATATACTACCAGCTCCATCTCCCTGTCCGGATTGGAATTATTGTCAAAAATGAACTGATTTATAATATCAATCTGATTTTCAATAGACTCGGATTTTCGGTCATGATTATCTACAGACAATCTGCTGTAAACACCAACATAATAACTTAGTTTACCATTCGCCCTAAGCCCGTTATTGGTGTCCTTATATCTCTTTGCTGTTCTTGCCATTTACACCACCTCCTGCTTCAAAATATCATTCTGAACCATTTGGTTAATGCCTTTCAATTTCTCTAATTCGTTGGAAAACCGAAAAACAATATCCAGTTTTTTACCCTCATGAACATATACTTTGCTGACCATTGTAACCAGCAATTCCCTTGTTAGTGTACCCAGGTCTTTTGATTCTTTGTATTTATCCAACTGTGTTTTTGCTGCAACTCCATTTTGAAACATTTTTTTCACAAGATTTTTCTGGTTATTGATTGCAAGCTCAAGTTCATCACATTTTTTTGTATAAAGACTATGGAACTCATCAAATTCTTCCTTATCTATTAATCCCTCTTTCAAATCAGACAACAGACCGCTTTTCAATCCATAATACTTATTGTATTCACTTCTCAATACGCTAATCTGCGAATCATACTCTACTACCTGTTCATAATTTACATTCATTTCTTCCATCACATCCATGATTTCAGAGTATGATGCCATCAGGTCAATCCATGTTTTTATCTCTTTCAATAAAATCTTCTTTAACACGTCTTCCTCTATACTATGACGACTGCATCCCAATGACTTATTCTTTGTCTGACATATATAAAAGACCCGCTTCTTTCCTTTATAAGTGTTGACACGTTTAATCATAGGTGTTTTACAATCTGCACACAGAAGAATCCCACTAAAAATATTCGCTGTATCTGTATCAGCAGATGTTCTTCCATCAAACTTTAGCAATTCCTGAACCAAATAAAAATCCATTTCAGAAATAATGGCTTCATGGGTATTTTTTACCTGTATCCATTCTTCCTCCGGCTTTATCACCCGCTTCTTTATCTTATAGCTTATTTTCTCCTGCTTTCCCTGCTCCATATAACCGATGTATACCCGGTTTGTCAAAATACGTTTTACTGATACAGCAGCCCATTTTGCAGTTCCTGCACTTTCAAATCCTGTTGAAAACTTAATGCCTAATGATTTTTTATATTCCATAGGCGATAATATCCCAAGATCATTTAGCTTATTTGCAATCGCTCCTAAACTCATTCCTGCAATCTTCCATGAAAATATCTTTCGTACCACATCTGCTGCATATTCATCTATAATCAGTTGGTTTTTATCATCAGGATTTTTCAAATAACCATATACTGTAAATGCAGATATACACTTTCCTTCCAGACGTTTTACTTTTTGATGTGCCTTAACCTTCATACTAATATCTCGGCAATAGCTATCATTCACGAAATTTTTAACAGGCAATACCAATGCCTGATCAGTCTTATCCGCTGATAAACTATCATAATTATCAGTGACCGCAATAAAACGCACATTAAAAGCCGGAAAGGTTTTCTGAATAAACCGCCCGGCTTCAATATAATCTCGTCCAAATCTTGATAAATCTTTTACGATGACACAATTCACTTTTCCTGCACGAATATCTTCCATCATTCGCTCAAATTCCGGTCGATTAAAATCTGCTCCTGAATAGCCGTCATCAATATAAATATCGAAAATTTGTAAATCATCATGACTTTGAACATACGCTCTCAATAAATCACGTTGACTACTTATACTATTACTCTCTGTTTTGTTTCTGCCATCAATGTCTGTGTCATCTCTGGAAAGACGCAGATAAAGGGCAGTATCATAAATATTCTTTTTGCTCATGTGCATCACTCCTTACTTTAATGTCGTTAATACGAAACTTCACAAACATACGATTAAAGTCAGGAATCCGCTTTCAATCCTGACCTTAGATTAACATAACTTTTTCATTCTGTCGAGTCATTTTAATACTTTAATTGTGCAATCTGTTTCAAGTAATGCTTGACTGCATCTGTTGCCGAATAATCTTCCTTTCCAAAATGAACCCTTACAATATATCCTTCATTCACATGCGTCATGTTTTCTTCCTTAATGCCATGAACAAAATTTTGTATCTTATTTTTTACAGATAATTCTTTATCTATCTCTATTTCCCCAATATCCCACAACTTTTCTCTTTCTTCCATTATATCCACTTCCTGTATCACCAACTCTTTCCTATTTTATTCTTCTGTCTGATTGTCCTATGCCTTTCTAAAGCAATCTATGTCTATTTTTTTTATATTCTTTCCATCCAAGACAGTAGCTTTCTAAACTAACTCCATTCTCTTTCATAAAGTCGAAAAACTCCATAAAAGAGTTTACATTGCGACTGATTTTAGCATAATCTATAACGACTACACCCTGTATTTCCTTTTCTCTAATACACCTTTTCAGTTCTTCTATTATCTGAGATTCTTCTAATCCACTTCGACACTCCACATATTCGGAAACTATCTGGTATTTTTTCTTTTCACAAAAGTCTCTCAATTCATTTCTCTGAATTTCTATTTCTTTATCTGCTTCAAGCTGTTCTTTTTTTCCAACTCTTATATAAATTGCAACCCTCATCCATCTGACCTCCAATCCACATTTCATTATATGAATGACATACCCTGTCCTATCACGGACAAATATGTAAAAGCCGGACACTTCTGCCCGGCTCTACTAAATCTAGCTTATAATTAGTTATACTTATCAAATACCCCGACCTGAACCTGCACAGCTTCGGTTATTCTTGCAAGGGTATCTTTATCAACCTTTCCCATATTCTCAATAATTCTGCCATAATCAAGGGCTGTCACCTGTTCGCAAAGTGCGATACTGTGCTGTTCCAATCCCTCAGACTTATACGCTGACACAAATACATGAGTGGGAAGATTTCTCTTTTTGTTGATTTTGGTGGATAAAGGAACAACCGTTATTACGGTGCTGTGCTTGTTCGCCATATTGTTACTTACTACCACCACAGGACGCATACTGCGCTTGTTTTATAACACGTCATAATTCGGTATGTAACACGATCTGATTTGGTAAGTAGCTACTCACTTGCACAAATCCATGTACAATATATTTTGAAGAGAAATAAAACAAAAGGAGATTTTATGATGTGTACCTTAGAAATTTATATTAATGAATACCTGGTGTATTGTGAACATCAAAAGAGATTAGATGCAAAAACTTTGAAAGCTTACAGAATCGATCTGAGACAATTTTCTGAACAGAACCAATCCATTGAACCCGATAAGATTACTACAACCATATTAGAAACATATATTGCCAAACTCCATATGCAATATAAACCCAAAACTGTAAAACGAACGATTGCGTCTTTAAAAGCCCTTTTTCACTATCTCGAATACAGAGAAACAATTGACAGAAATCCATTCGCCAAAATACAACTCCGTTTTCGTGAGCCAGTTAAATTACCAAAAACTATTCCCTTAAATACAGTAGAACTATTTTTATCTACCATATACAAAGAACGTCATATTGCTAAAACAAGCTATCAAAAACTAAATGCTCTCAGGGATGTTGCTGTTATAGAACTCTTATTTGCGACCGGTATGCGTATTTCCGAGCTCTGTGCTCTATGCAATAACGATATTAATTTTTATGATGGTTCTATACTTATTCATGGTAAAGGCGACAAAGAAAGACGCCTCCAAATTGGAAGCGAAGATGTTATAAATTTGCTAAAAGAATATAAAAATAGTTTTCAATCAGGTTCCAAACTCTGCGAGCACTTTTTTACAAATCAAAATGGTACGGCAATGTCGGATCAGACCGTTCGCAGAATGATAAATAAATATGCTTCTTTAGCAGCCATCGAATTGCATATTACTCCACACATGTTTAGGCATACTTTTGCAACAAGTCTTTTAGATGCAGGTGTGGATATCAGATATATTCAGGAAATGCTCGGACATAGCTCCATAAATATTACTGAAATATATACACATGTTGCAATGTCAAAACAACGAAATATTCTGGTTACTAAACATCCAAGAAATAGTTTTAGTATATAATTCTACGAAGCTTTCATACCTCGCTACTATTTGATAGATAATGTCGGATTATCTGACATAAATATCTTTAGGAGGTCCAACGATGGAAAATCTTATATCAATAAGCGATATATCTTTATCAGACATGAAAGCTGTTTTTGAACGTGCAAAAATGCGAGAGAAAATTTTCAATGAATACTATGGTGCGTTGAAAGATAAAACATTAGCTTCGTTATTTTTACAACCCAGTACACGGACTCAGTTGAGTTTTCAATCTGCATTTACCAAATTAGGCGGAACGTATATTGGTTTTTCTGACATTAATTCATCCAGAAGCGGTCCTCCTTACTATGAACCGCTTGATGACATGGGACAAATTGTTAGCGGATATTGTGACATCATAGTAATGCGAACAATAAATGCTAAATATACGCTCGCTCTGCTAGAGGGAGCTAAAGTTCCCGTCATTTCTGCCGGCAGTGGAAATATCGAGCATCCAACGCAAGCACTCACCGATTTATTCACTTTAACTACTCATATTGGTACAAATCTGTCGGGACTTAATATTTTAATTATAGGAACGCCTCGGCAACGTACAATTAATTCTTTATTAATAGGACTTTCAAATTGGGAAAATATCAATGTCCATATACTCTGTCAAAATGGTGTAAGCCTTCCGGATATTATTTGTGCCAAATTAAATCCTACGATGAATGTGCGATATTACCATTCCACGCGTCAGTTTTTAGAATCCGGACTAGCGTCGCAAATAAATGTCATATATATGGATAAAATCTTTAACGAAACTAACGAATATACAGAATTTGTTTTTACAGAAAACGAGCTATACAGTGATTTCAAGAATGACATTATGATTATGCATCCTTTACCACGCACCAGAGAACTCCCTAAAACATTTGACAAACATCCGGGAGCTATATATTTTTCTCAGGCTCAAAATGGATTATATGTTAGAGCATCGCTCTTTTTATCATATTTTTAAGGCAAGAAGGCAGTGTTTTCTCCACTGCCTCCACTATTTCTACACAATATAGTACGCAAAAGGAATAGGTGCATACATTTTACTAAAAAGATTAGTATCAACATCCTCAAAATCAATAAAAGATGCAGTTGTTTCGTTACGCGGGACTATCCCAAAGTTTGTGTAAACCTCCAAACTGATGTAAGATAAGATTACT
>ERZ777305.1152-NODE-1152-length-34479-cov-48.976267_pt1 | contig 34479 bp, 34 predicted proteins | sample MGYA00374965_ERZ777305 | MGnify/ENA primary metagenome ERZ777305 (study PRJEB29328, sample SAMD00013331) | mouse gut metagenome | study: EMG produced TPA metagenomics assembly of the Metagenome analysis of fecal microbiota from mouse which was promoted... | reverse complement strand
GAAAATTAAGTGTTTAACAGCATAAATTTAATTTTTGTCATCTACTAAAAAAATTCAGAATTGTCAGCAAGGTTATGGACGCGACGGATATGGCTGTGATTGCAAGAATTATCTTTATGTAGGACTCCTTTTCTCCTTCGAGTATCTGCTCTATCTGAAAGCTGTATTCGGTGTCGGTGATTGTTTCCGTCCGGCTGTTGGCTCTTATGGAATCGTTAGCCTTTTCGAGAATTGAGGAATATTTTTCGTAGGCAGCGTAGTCATTGTCTAATCTGCTTATCTCCATGAGTAGCCGGTAGCTTGCGGCGCGTGTGCATATATTGGGGCTGTGGCTGCAGCGCAAACTGTAGATGTGTGCCGAGTCGTATTTGTGGCTTTTCATATGCATCTGTGCTATCGCCAGATAGTTGGCGTATATGAAAGCGCTGTCGGATGACATGTTTATGGCTGTGTAGGCATGGGCTATTGCCGTATCCGTGCTGTCGGTTTCGTTGTATGCCACCGACAATGTGTTGTGCGCGGCCATTATTTCCACCGAATCGCGCATGGCTTCTGCCAAGCCGAGCGTGCGGGTGGCTATGGCTATCGCGCTGTCCGGTTCGTGGATGTAGAGGTAGTCTTTTCCGAGCTCTCTGAGCGCATGCGACATGAGCCGTTTGTCGGATATTTCAGATGCCGCTGACAATGCATGCCTGTGTTCGGCCAGCGCCCGTTCGTAAAGGTGGTGTTTACGCAGCAGCGAGCCGAGTCTTATGTGGGATTTTATTGCGAGGCTTCCGGTGTCGGAAAGGGCTTTTATTGTCTGCCGGTAAAGAAAGACGGCAGAGTCGGGCTGTTCGGATTTCTCGAACAGCCGCGCCGATTCATACATTTTTTCGGGCTTTTGCCCGTCTGTCCGGCAGCTTGCGAAAAATAAAACAAGCGATAGGATTATGATGAAACGGGGATTCATCGTTATTTCAGTCGTCCAGGAAGCGGGATGTAAGACCCGCGTAGGCGTCGATGCGGCGGTCGCGCAGGAACGGCCACCAGCGGCGCACCTGCTCGCTCCGGGCGAGGTCTATGTCGACGCATTGCGAGGCTTCGGCGTCGGAAGGGGCGCGGTAAAGGAATTCGCCTTGCGGACCGGTCACGAAGCTGCTGCCCCAAAACTGAATGCCTCCCGTGGCGCCCGATGGGTCGGGCTCGTGGCCTACACGGTTAACGGTGACTACAGGCAGGCCGTTGGCTACGGCGTGGCCTCGCTGCACGGTCGTCCATGCCTCGCGCTGCCGCTCTTTTTCGTCGGCGGTGTCGCTGCTTTCCCATCCTATGGCTGTGGGATATATGAGTAGTTGTGCGCCTTGCAGAGCCATAAGGCGTGCTGCTTCAGGATACCATTGGTCCCAGCATACGAGTACTCCGAGACGCCCCACGGATGTGTCGATGGGGCGGAAGCCCATGTCGCCGGGTGTGAAGTAGAATTTCTCGTAGTAGGCGGGGTCGTCGGGGATGTGCATCTTGCGGTATTTGCCGGCCACGCTTCCGTCTGCTTCGAACACGACAGCTGTGTTGTGGTAAAGACCCGCCGCACGGCGCTCGAACAAGGACGTGACGAGAACTACGCCCAGCCGTCGGGCGAGCGAGGAGTAGAAAGCTATTGTATCGCTTTCGCGGATGTCGACGGCGAGTCCGCAGGTGTCCACATTCTCTGTCTGGCAGAAATACAGGGAGTCGTGCAGCTCGCGGTTGACGATGAGACGGGCACCGTCGGCTGCAAGGCGTTCGGCTGCCAGCGCTATGCGGTTGCGGTTGTCGGCGGCATCGTCGGTGTTGTGTTGCTGTATGATGCCTGTGCGTAGTATTTGGGTCATGGGATGAATGCTTGTTTTGGAAATTGCATTGTGGCACAATGGAGAGAGCCGTGCTGGCGGATAAGTGCGGAGCAGTCGACAGGCACGATTTCATAGCCGTCGAAAACTACGCGTAAGGTGTCGCAGGCAAGGCGGTCTTTGTCTGGCTGGCCGTATACGGGCATGAGTATGGCGCCGTTAAGGGGCAGGAAGTTGGCATACGTGGCCGGAAGCCGTTCGCCGTCTTCGTCGTATACGGCATCGGGCAATGGCAGTTCCACAAGGTTGTAGGGCTTCCCCCCGGCAGTGCGGAGTTCCGAAAGCTGCCCGGCCATGGCCTGCAACTGGTCGAAATGTTCGTCGGCGGGGTCGGAGCATCCGGTGTAAAGTATGGTGTCGTTCGGGGCCAGGCGGGCGAGAGTGTCGATGTGGCTGTCGGTGTCGTCGCCGGCCAATGCGCCGTAGTCCACCCACAGCACGCGTTCCGCACCGAGCGTGCTGCGAAGTTCTTCCTCTATTTGGCTTCGGGACAGGTCGCCGTTGCGGTTGGGCGACAGCAGGCATGCCGAGGTGGTCAGAATGGTGCCTTGTCCGTCGCTGTCGATGCTTCCTCCTTCAAGCACAAAGCCGAGACGGTTGTCGTAGCGCCCTGTCAGTGTGCCGCCGGCTATTAATGCCCGTGTGACGGCGTTGTCGTGGCAGGCTGCGAATTTAAGTCCCCATCCGTTGAAGCAGAAGTCGTGCAGGGTAGGGGTGCCGTCGGGCGAAACAGTGGTGATGGCACCATAATCGCGCGTCCATGTGTCGTTGGTGTCGACGCGCACAAAGTGTATGCGTCCGGTGTCTATGTCGGCAAGCATCACGCGGGCGCTGTCAAGGTCGGGGCCGGCGACGATAAGCGATGCCCTGCCGGCGATGGCTTTTGCGAGTTGAGTGTAGCAGTCACGTACTTCGGGCAGCATGTCGACCCAATCGGTTTCGGCATGTGGCCATGCAAGCAGCACCGCTCCTTGCGGTTCCCATTCTGCCGGCAGGCGTACAGGTTCTTTATTCGTCATAGTCGTTCAGAGAGTCCCATTTGCTGTCTTGCGACTCCATGTATTCGTCGCAGAAGTCAAGGAAGCCGTTCCGTTCCGAACTGCCGTTCTCATGGCACCATTCGCGGTATATTGTATGAAGCTCGTTGTCTTCGGCGATGGCGCGTTTGAACTCGGCTTCGGCCATGTCTATGCTTCCTGTCTGACTTATCAGGGAATTGAAGTATTCTGTGATGTCAAAGGCGTCTTCCATTACTCGCCAAATATACGAATTTTGACCCGTATGTCTGCGTCTATAATAGTTATTATTCGTTAAAACAGCTCCACCAGCCAGTCTCCGTTCCGGTTTATACAGATGCGGTAGGGAGAGACATTACCCGTGGCATCGCGACGCAGACCATATGAGTGTGCTTTGTCGTCGCCATCTGCAATTCTGCGCTCGCAAGCTTTACCGGTTGAGCGGTCGATGACAATTACTGAATAGGCAGCCGGTTCGGACATGCCGCTGACGTCACCGTATCTGACAAGGCATGTGACATGGTCTTTGGAGAGTTTCATGTCATCGATATGCCTGCAGAACCATGACTCATATTGTGCGGAGATGTCGTATGTGTGAAACATGGTGCTGTCAGGGTCGGGTAGCATATGTGGGTCTATATGGTATGCTTCGAGAAGCCGCTGCGTGCCATCAGCCATAAAAAACGATATTTCGCCGGAATAACCGTCGCAGATGGCTGTACATCCGTCGAATGTGTCAGATAGCGGGCGTGCGAAAGCATGACCGGTACGGCTTTTTTCTGCTACAGCCGGCAGTTTCCCGGCAAGCCGGATAAAGCGACCTTTATCGGTCGAGAAAACGGCCATCACGTGCTTGCCGCTATAGTAGGTTTTGTCAAAAGGATTGAGTTCAGGAACGGAGTCGTATGCGCTTTTTTCTGTGAGCGGCCACGTGCGTGGCTGACTCATCATGGCCACATCGTCGCCCAAAGGAAATATGGTGTAGTGGCCGAAAAATTGTCCGTGGCTCGTGCCGTCCTCAAAAGCTGTGAGTGTGTGGGTAAGATTGCATGTGTCTACGAGGAGCATACATGGTTGATTGGCGTAGCCTATGCATTCTGTGCCGTCCTCCCATAGCCGTGGCAGTGAATAAGAAACAGCGAGTCGTCCATCAGGCATAAATCTTGGGGAAATTGGCATGAACTTCAAAGATCCGTCGTCGTAATCTTCCAGAGAGTAGGTGGTGGGTAGGTCGACAAAGCGAAACATCTCCGTTGAATCGGCCTTGATAATGCCCATATGTACGAATTTATCGCCTGCATCGTTGAGTTTCAGCATCACGATTTCCGAATGTAGTTGATCGTTGAATGCAAGGATATTGCCGCAGAAATCGGGGCGGTTTCGGATTGCGGAGTATGCCATGCCTTCTGGCTGTTCCACAGGGATGTGCTTGACTGGATATATGATGCTGTCGAGAGGAGCGTTATACATCATATGCGTTGAACGGGATGAGTAGGCGAATGCTTTCGGCTCAAGCTCTATGCTTCCGTCTAGAAAACCTGCAATTAAGGACCTGCGGTTGCTGAACGCATGCAAAGCCATCGGAACAGAGCCTTCCTGTGGAACTATTCTGAGCATGTATGGCACATGGATCATACCTATGTTGCACGACAGGAAGTCCTCATAGGTTTTGTCGTTGTCGTATATCTCCACATCGGCGCTGATGCCTTGCTTGTGAAGATAGTCTCTTGCCGCACGGGTGTTGGTGTGTCCGGCTATCATAACGGTGGTCGCATCGTGGCGCAGTTTCTTTATGGTGTTGAAAATGGGCATTATCAAAGCCTCGCAGCGCGGGCATGTGCCTACAGGGAGTACGATGGCATATATGGTGTCAGGCAGTTCGTAGCCTTTGAAATATTCTCGTACACGTTCTTGCGACTCTGGTATCTGGCGTACCATAAGCGGGCCGTTGGCAAGTTCGCAGACAGGGCATTCTGCCGAAGCGTTTGCGGCTCCCAGCAACCCGCTTATGAGGATGGTTAATTTAGAAATCAATGTCATCTTCGGTGGTTGTATACTCAACGTTCGCCTGGTGTCCTGTGAGCAGTTCCAGAGTCGCTACATCGAAGTCTACATAGGATACATAGGTTTGTTGGCTGCTTACATTTCCCTCCTCGTCATATCGCTTTATTGTAACACGGCAGTTGCCGTTCCTTGGGGTTACGGTAGTTATTTCATCAATTTCAATTTCCCCACATACACGTATCGTTGGGCCGGCGCATGGGTTTACATCACTTTGTACGGCCTCGCTTCCATAGAACCTTTTAATTATCTTTTTAGCAGATATGCCTTCATAGGAGGCGGTAAGTAGAAACAAGACGAATAATAGCTTCTTCATTATGATATAGTATTTTATGGCTCTGAAATTCCGCATTCAGAGTTCGCGCCTTTTACGGTGAGGTCCGCTCTTTTTGACAAAAATAGCGCTATTATGGTTTCAGTTTTGAAAAAAGCATGAAAAATCGTATGGCAGCCGTTTTGTGTAAAGGCTTGTTTTATAGCGCTATACAAGGCATGCGTGTACGCTCTTTTTCGGCAGTATTCATAAGACGTTGGTTGTCATGTTGTTGTTAGTGCGTGAATTTCAGAGTTTGCGAGGGTAAAAGTATGCGTTTAATGATTTTTTTACTACTTTTGCTGCAAAAGTATGCTATGAAGTATATAATATGTATGTTATTGCTGTCGGTAGTTGCAATTGTGTCGTGCACTGCGGCTGCGGCTGCGGATGCAGATGAGGTAGCCTCGCTGTATGGACGTTCCAGGGACGCTTTCTTTGGGGATGATTACAAACAGGCTTTGCCGTTGGCATACGAAGCGTATGATAAATCTTTGGATCTGGGCGATGCATATTGGATAGGTCTTACCGCCCGTGGAATCGCTAATATATATGAAAGCTGCCATTCATATGGGGCCGCTTTCCGTTATCAAGACATTGCATGTTCCAATTTTGAAGCTTGCGGCGACAGCATCGAGTTTGCGGAAACTCTTTTGCAGTCGGCTACGGCTCGGTATTCTTTCGGCGATACGGCAACATGCGTGGGGCGGCTGCGAAGGCTGTTGGGCATGGATTCTGAGTATTGCGATACTTTGCGGCGTGTGTTGGCGTTGCGCTGTGTCGCACGCATGAGAATGGACGGTGGCGACAATGCGGGCGCTGCCGTTGCCATAGATGAGATAGCGCGTATGGGGCGGCCTTCCGCGCAGGATTCGGCTATGCTTGCGCTGATTGCGGTGTCGGCCTGCGACTGGCCTGTGGCGCGTTCCTTTATTGAGGCGCTGGGAGATAGGGGAGGTGCTGTCATGCATAATGTCAGGTTGCGGTATTTCTTGCATATCGGCGACATGGAGGCGGCAATGGAGGCTCGGGAGTCCATTATAAAAGGCAGCAAGGGGTATTATTCCGAACTTTTAGGGCATGAATTGTCCGACGCGTTAGAGGCGTATCATGAAGCAAACAAAGCCTTGGACCACCAAGAGATGCAAAAGATGAAAATAATTGTTTGGCTTACAGTTTGCGTCGCCTTTATGGCGGTGCTGTCTCTGTGTCTATTCTTGGCTATGTACCGCCGCAGGAAGAATGCTCAGGCGGAGGCTGCCTTTCAGATGGCTGCCGACTTGCGCAGGATGTGCAGTGAGAGCGACAGCGCCAGAGATATTGCTAAAAGGCAGCTTGTGTCGTTGTTGCGCGAACGCAATGAGATGCTCGACCGCGTGTGCCGCATAGCTTATGAGAGTCCTAATCAAAAGGTAGCGGAAAAGAATTTGGCAAAGGCTGTTGACGAGTTTGTGGGTTGGCTGACGAGGGATAAGGCGGGGATGGAGCGTATGGAGCGGCTTGTAAATTCCAATTTTGACAATTTGCTTGTGCGGCTCCGCGCAGATATGCCCAAGATAAAGGATGTGGACTATAGTCTATATGTTTTTTCCGTTCTCGGTTTTTCTGCCGGAGCGATAGCGTTCCTTACCGGAGTGGAGCGCACAAGCATAATCTACGACCGCAAGCGACGTCTTCGCAAGAAGCTTGAAGCCCTTGATTCGGGCGGGGAGTATGTCGGTATGATGTCGTAAGCCGGCTTCAATAGATAACAAAAAAATCGGAAGCCATGCGGCTTCCGATTTTTTATGTTGTAATCGAGTCGTATTATTCGGCAACGACTTCGAAGGGGATTTCTACGCACACTTCCTTGTGGAGGTTGATTGTGGCGGTGTAGTTGCCCACTTCCTTGACTGCTTTTTTGAGCTCGATGGCTTTGCGGTCGATGTTGTGGCCGAGCTTTTCGAGGGCTTCTGCAATTTGGATGGCGTTTACAGAGCCGAAGATAGTGCCAGTAGCGCTGGTCTTTGCGCCGATGGTGAGGCTTACGCCTTCGAGTGTGGCTGCGAGAGCTTCGGCGTCGGCTTTGATTTTTGCGAGCTTGTGGGCGCGCTGGCGCTGGTTCTCGGCGAGCACTTTGAGAGCCGAAGGAGTGGCGACAACGGCTTTACCCTGCGGGATGAGGTAGTTGCGGCCGTATCCGTCCTTTACTTCCACGACGTCGTCCTTGTATCCAAGGCCCTGTACGTCTTCTTTGAGAATAATCTTCATATGGAATCCTTTAGCTTGGTTTATTTCATCAAGTCGGTTACGTAGGGGAGCAGGGCGAGGTGGCGGGCGCGCTTAACGGCCTGTGCCACGCGACGCTGGAATTTCAGCGAAGTGCCGGTGATGCGGCGGGGAAGGATTTTGCCCTGTTCGTTGAGGAACTTCTTGAGGAATTCGGGATCCTTGTAGTCGACGTACTTGATGCCGCTACGCTTGAAACGGCAGTATTTTTTCTTTTTTACGTCCACGCTCATGGGCGTGAGGTAGCGTATTTCGGATTGAGCTTGTGCCATGGTTTAGTCCTCCTTTGCTTCTGTGGTGGGAACTTCGGGTTTCTGAGCCTTGAGGCTGCGGCGCTTGGCGGCGTATTCGGCAGCGTACTTGTCCTGACGGAAAGTGAGGAAACGGAGCACGCGCTCGTCGCGGCGGTAAGCTGTTTCGAGTTTCTTGACTACTTCTGTAGCGCCTTCGAACTCGAGGAAGCAATAGAAGCCGGTGGACTTCTTCTGGATGGGGTAGGCGAGTTTGCGCAGGCCCCATTCTTCGGTGTTCACAATTTGCGCACCGTTGTCGGTGAGCACTTTGCTGAACTTTTCTACCGCTTCCTTCATCTGAACGTCAGACAAAACGGGAGTTAAAATGAAAACGGTTTCGTAAAGCATTGGTTTACTTTAAATTGGGTTGATGTTTAGTTGTCGGCTTCTTAAAGCCGGCTGCAAAGATACGCATTTTTTTGTTAATGCGCAAGGATTTACGGGTTTATGTGAAAAATCAGTTCAGCACGATGCCTGCGAATCCGGCTACGGGCACGGTGTAGGCGCGGGCAAATTGGCGTACGCGTGCCAGTGTGGCCGTGTTCGGCAATTGACGTTTTCGTGGTTTGGCAGGCGAGGAGGCGGATGGCTGAATGATGCTTGGAGTAGAGATTTTGCTCATAGGCAATGTGTGGTTGAATGGGTTTGGGCTGCTTTGTTTCCGTAGTGGAAACCGGGCTTTGCTGTAATAACGCCGCCGGATGTAGGTTTATTGCGCGGCTGCGGCGGTGTAGTGTTAATTTTTCTCATTATTATTGTAAGTGTGGCCCGATTTTGCTAACTTTGCATTCGGATAGCAGCCGTATAGGGTTGCGAAATGGTTTCCACAGGTAACAGATTTATTAACAAGCACACACCATTACGCCTATTGCACACTTCTACTCTAAACCAATTAAACTGAGAATAGAATGCTATCAATGAAGACGTTGACCGACGATATGCTGGTCGCATCTTACGCGCAGGGCAACAACGAGGCTTTTGACGAACTTCTCGCACGCCATCAGGCGCGCATATTCAATTATATACTGATGATGGTGAAGGACGAGGATGTGGCGAACGACATATTCCAGGACACTTTCGCAAAAGTGGTGACTACCATAAAGCAAGGACGCTACACGGAGAGCGGCCGCTTTGCGGCATGGCTTACGAGAATAGCGCGGAATCTGATTATTGACGTGTTCCGTCAGGAGAAGAGCCAGGCAAAGGTGTCGACTGACGATGCCGGAGTCGACATACTGAATCGCCGCGAACTCAGCGGAGGCACCGTGGAGGATGAAATAGTGGATATGCAGATACGCGACGATGTGCGCTCGCTGCTCAGCCGTCTGCCCGACAACCAGCGCGAGGTGCTGGTGATGCGCTACTACAAGAATTTGAGTTTCAAGGAAATCGCGGCGACTACCGGCGTGAGCATAAACACGGCGCTCGGCCGCGTGCGCTATGCGATACTTAACATGCGCCGTATGGCGGGCGAATACAACATAGAGTTGACCCGCTGACGCAAATAACCTATCTTCCGGATGGAACAGTTCACCCGTTTTATCACCGAAGCCGCTGAAGTGCTTTGTGGCTATCCGCTGTTTTTCCTGCTTATCGGCGGCGGTCTTTATCTTTTCATATCCTCCGGGATGGTGTCGCTGCGTCGGCTTCCGGCTTCCGTCCGTGAGCTGCGCAGGAGCAATGACAGTCAGCGCGGGCAGATTTCCTCCGTGCAGGCTCTCGCGTCGACGATCGGCGCCACGGTGGGGCTCGGCAGTATCGCGGGTGTGGCCATAGCCTTGGTGCTCGGCGGCCCCGGATCCATATTCTGGATGTGGGTGAGCGCCATAGTGGGCATGTGTACCAAATATCATGAGGGTGTGCTCACTACCATGTTCAAGGGTTCTGACGACAAAGGGGTGCCGCAGGGCGGCACAATGCACATAATAGAGCGCGGCCTCGGGCCGAAATGGAAGCCGCTGGCACGCTTTTTTGCCATTGCCGGAATGTTCGGAACGCTGTGCATAATGAACGCCAACCAGCTCACGGAGGCTTTCATGAGCACTTTCACCACGCCGCAGGGCATAGAATCAAGCGGCTTCCTGGGCTCGGTGGGCGGAATGCTGGGCATTGAAAACGCCCAGGCCTACAAGTTGCTTTTCGGGTGTGCCGTATGCGCGGTGGTGTCACTGGTGATATATGGAGGCATCCGCCGCATAGCCGGTGTGGCGTCGATACTCGTGCCTTTCATGGTGGGGCTTTATTTCCTGATGGTGCTGTACATAATAGTGGCCAATATCCATGGCGTGCCCGCTGTGGTAGGCCGTATATTTTCGGAGGCATTCAATCTTCGGGCAGGTTTCGGGGCATTCATAGGCATAGCCATAATAGGTGCGCGCCGTGCTGCCTTAGTCAACGATGCCGGCATAGGCACGGCCACGCTCATGCATGGTGCGTCAAGAAACGAGACCCCCGTGCGCGAAGGTCTGATAGCCATGTTGGGGCCGAGCATAGACAGCGGTCTCGTGTGCACGCTCACGGCCATAGCCATACTGCTGTGCGGCGATATTGATGTGGAGGGTGTAAAAGGCCTGCAAGTGGCCGTCGACGCTTTCAGCAAAGCGATTCCCGGCGGTCAGTATCTTCTGATGCTCGTCGTGGCGTGCTTCGCGCTGTCGTCGATGTTCAGCTATTCGTTTTATGGCACGACATGCGCCACCTATCTTTTCGGTTCGCGCATCGGCCGCCACTACCGCCTTGTGTTCATTCTGTCCATGGTGGTGTTCGCCATGATTCCTCTGGAAGCGGCCGTCGGCGTGTGCGACCTTTTCTATGCGCTCATGGCTTTCGCCACGATGACGACGGTGCTTGCGCTCAGCGGGCATGTGCGCCGCGCCACACGCGAGTATTTTGCCAAGGACAAAGATAAATCATAACATTATGCTTAATTATATAGTATGGGATGTGAATCCCGAGATTATCACCTGGCCTGTGACTGTGCGCTGGTACGGGCTTATGTTCGCCATCGGCTTCTGGCTTGGATTCAATGTGGTGGCGCGCATGTACAAGCGCGAGGGTGCGCCGGAACGCTGGATGGGCTCGCTGCTGATATATGTGGCTGTGGCCACTGTGGTGGGCGCGCGTCTCGGCCATGTGTTCTTTTATCAATGGGATTATTATTCGCAGCATCCACTTAAGATTCTCGCCACATGGGAGGGCGGTCTTGCGAGCCATGGAGGGGCTATCGGCATAATAATAGCCGTGCTGCTTTACAGCCGTTTTGTGACGCGCCGCAATCCGCTGTGGACTTTCGACCGTCTCACTGTTGCTATAGCTCTTGTGGGCGGCCTGATACGCATAGGCAATCTTATGAACAGCGAGATATTCGGCCACGCTACCACACTGCCATGGGGATTCATGTTTCCGCGCTCGACGGAGTGGCATGTGTTCTATGAGGGTGTGGCCTGCCATCCCACCCAGTTGTACGAAGCCTTGACGTATTTTGCGCTTTTCGGGCTTATGATGTGGATGTACTGGCGCCGCAATGCCGGCGAGCGCGGAGGCCTTCTGTTCGGCACTTTCCTTATCGGTGTGTTCGGGTCGCGCTTCTGCATAGAGTTCATCAAGAACCCGCAGGTGGCTTTCGAAGCAGACATGGCCTTGAACATGGGGCAGTTGCTGAGCATCCCGTTTGTGCTGCTCGGAGTGGGGCTCGTGATGTATGCATTGAAGCGTCCGCGCGTGAATATTTCCTATCCCGACCGATGGGCGGACGATTCCGCAGCCAAGAAAAGATAAGACGACAGGGAGGATTTTTGGGATATTATGGCGCATTGTTTACATATTTTAGCTAAATTTGCAATGTAAACAATCCCAACCAATCAAATTTATCTGTATTATGGCAAATGAAAACTTTCAGATGGGTCCCGAAACGATGAATTTCGTTGATTCCATCAAGACTTGCCTTGGCAAGTACGTAGACTTCCAGGGTCGTGCATCGCGCGCTGAATACTGGTGGTTCTTTCTTTTCACATTTATCGTGGGATGCATCCCCTTTGTCAACTTCCTGAGTATCCTGCTCATCGTGCCTACGCTCGCCGTGAGTTGGCGCCGCATGCATGACATAGGCAAAGGCGGTGGCTGGTGGTTTATCAACTTCATTCCTCTTGCCGGCTTCATCTGGTTCATTCTTCTCGCCGTAAAACCCGGCGAACCCACGGCCAACCGCTTCGGCGACGTTCCCGTGAAATAAGTATTGACGTCTATTACACATAAAATAGAGGCGCGCAGGCTTTGGGCTTGCGCGCTTTTCTAATCAAGTTCTAAGAGGGTGTTTCATAACAAAAGTTAAATCCTGAGCTGTGGATTTTGAAGTTACCACCTATTTGGTGTCTCTTTTGTTACCCGGCGGCTGCTCGTCGGTCACATAGCACCGCTATGCTCCCTCCTCACAATCAGCCGATTAATCAAAAGATACACCACTCAGGATTTAGAGGTTGTTTAATAATGCTTGTTAACGACAGGGTGGTGTATTTTATGTTAAGGTGCAGTTTATGAGGAGGGAGCAATGGGGTTCCATTGTGACCGACGAGTAAACTGCGCGTTAACATAAAAGACGCCATGCAGTAGTAATTTTAAATTTCTGTTAAGGTTGTAAACAATGGAATTAGCGACGCCTCCGAAATTTTTGAGCGTCTTTATCCCTTTGCTTCAGTCGCATAGCACACTATGCTCCTTCGCTGCAGGAATAAATCCGTCTGAAAAATTTCGGCCCTGTCATTAACAAGCATTATTAAACAACCTCTTAACTTTTGCAATGAAACATTCTCTAAAAATGCCCGAAAGAATAGAGATAGTGCGTGCGCGCGTCGGGGACTGCGGCCCTGATGCCTTTTCGTGCAGCGATGCGGATGGCCGTGAATGGACGGTGGAATATGTCTGCGGAACTGCGGATTCGCCCCACGACAGTTCCTATCTTCGTGCATTGCTGGTTCCGGGTATGCGGGTCAATCTCGTGGATGTGTGTGTCGGCGTTGAAGGCTCACTCCGCCCCCGGTTCATTGTCGCCGAGCCTGACTACCTTGTCAATGTCACTGCCGTTGCAGGATGTATGGCCGATTATGGCGATAGTCCGCTCGTGGGTCTTATGCGTAAACTTGCGCCTGCGCCCAACAGCGAGGCCATACAGATGGGTAATTTTGCAGGGCGCCTGCTTGACGAGGCTCTGCACGGCGAAAGCCGGAGCAAGCCATATGCCGACAGCGTACGCGATTTTTTCCGCAGCGCGGCCACGGGCATCATGGCTCTCGGCGAGGGTTTCGACGGGAGGAGATTCCATGGAGAGGCGCAGCGTCAGCAGGCCAACATTCGCGCGGCAGTGCAGCATGGCATACCCGAGCGGGCGCCAGGATTCAAGGCGTCAGAAACCATGGTTGAGCCGTCGTTTTTCTGCGAGGTTCTCGGCTTGCAGGGGCGTATGGACTGCCTGACTCTTGACGGGAACGTAGTAGTGGAGCAGAAGTCAGGAAAAGGCGCGTTCGGAAGCCGCGGCACGGAGACGCCCGTGCTGCGTCGCGAACATTATGCGCAGCTGTTGCTTTATCGCGCGGCTTTACGCTACGGACATCCGGGTAGTGATGCCGCGGCGTTTCTGCTATATTCCAAATACAGCCGCGGCGTGGTGGATGCCGGCCGTTCGGAGCCTTTGCTTCAGGGCGCAATGGAATTGCGCAACCGTCTTGCCGTTGAAGAAATGTCATATGCCCGCGACGGCTTCGGGATGCTTGTGCGGCTCAGTCCCGACGATATGAACCTGCGCGGGGTATACGGTGCTCTTTGGACCCGTTACCAGCGTCCGCAACTGGCTGCGGCTCTTTCCGTCGTTTCCTCCGCCGATGAAACTGCGCGGGCCTATTATATGCGCATGATGCGTTTCGTGGCCATGGAGCATGTGCTTGCCAAGCTCGGCAACGGCACTGCGGAGGGCGCAGGCTTCGCTTCGGCATGGCTGTGCGGCGCGGACGATAAGCGCGCAGCGGGCGATATGCTCGACGGCATGCACCTTTTGAGCCCTTCGGAAAGCCATGAAGGCAAGGTGACGGAAATACGCTTAGCCCTTTCCTCAGGGGTGTCCGGCGATGTGTCCAATTTCCGTGCAGCCGACATTGTGCTGCTTTACAGCTACGACTCCGGCAGCGAGCCCGACATACGCCGGGCATTGCCTCTGCGTTGTGTCGTGCGCTCGCTCGGCTCGGACAGCCTTGTGCTGGAGTTGCGCACCCCGCAGAGCGACGCCCGTGTGCTGAGGCGCGATGCCAGGCGGCTGTGGGCTATAGAGCATGACTTTATAGATTCCGGCTCCGATGCGCTGTACAGAGGGCTGCATTCGTTGCTGGGTGCCGGAGCCGACCGGCGCGACCTTGTGCTGGGAAGGCGCCGGCCGCGTGTGGACGAGGGCGAAGGTGCACGGGGAAACTATGGCGTTTTCACGGATGTCGTGGCAAAAGCGATGAGAGCGCGTGATATTTTCCTTGTCGTGGGTCCTCCGGGCACGGGAAAGACTTCACACGGCCTTGTAAGCATCCTGCTCGAAGAATTGTCGCGTCCGGATGCTTCGGTTCTCCTGACGGCCTATACCAACCGCGCTGTCGACGAGATATGCTCCAAACTTGAAGAACACGGAGTGGACTATGTGCGTGCCGGGTCGGCCTCGGCGTGCGAACCTTTCTGCCGCACGCATACCATCGATGCCGTAGTGGCGTCGGCGTGCGGTCTGGCCGATGTGAGGGCGAGGCTTGGGGCGGCGCGGGTGTATGTGGGCACTGTCGCGGCTGTCAACGCCCGCGTGGAACTCCTGTCCATGCATGGCTTCTCGCTCGCAATTGTCGATGAAGCCTCGCAGATACTCGAACCGCATCTCGCTGGCATATTCGGAGCCATGCGTGGCGAAAAACCAGCCGTGGAACGTTTCGTTCTGATAGGCGACCACAAGCAGCTGCCTGCCGTCGTGCGTCAAAAGGCTGAAGATAGCGTGGTGGGCGAGGAGTGCCTGCGTTCCATCGGCATAGAGAATTGCCGCATGTCGTTTTTCGAGCGCATGATACGCCGCTATGGTTCCGACCCCTCGCTGGCGTGTATGCTTACTCGGCAGGGACGCATGCACCCCGACATAGCCGGTTTTCCGTCGCGGATGTTCTATGGCGGACGCCTGTGTCCGGTGCCTTTGCCGCACCAGGCCGCTCCCGGTGGAGGCCGGGTGCGATTCGTGCCTGTCGAGCCGGTGCCTGACGATGTGTCGGACAAGGTAAATAGTGCTGAAGCTGCCGAAATAGCCCGCGTGGTTTCGTCGGTATGCGCCGACGAAGGAGCGGGTTTCGATCCGGCTTTCAGCGTTGGAGTGATAGTGCCGTACCGCAATCAGATAGCCGCCGTGCGCGCGGCGCTTGTTAAATCGGGAGTAAAGGAGGCGGATTACATATGCGTCGACACCGTGGAGCGCTATCAGGGCAGCCAGCGTAAGCACATCGTGTTCGGGCTCACGGTGCGCAATACATCGCAGCTGGCTTTTCTGACCGACAGCACCATAACCGACAGCGACGGCAGCGAAGTGGACCGTCGCCTGAACGTGGCTCTTACGCGTGCGCGGGAGTACCTTACTATTATTGGAAATCCCGCTGTTCTGAGCCACAACCGCATATATGCGGCCTTGATGGACTATTGCGTAAAAAAAAGATAAATTATGTAAAAATACGATGGGTTGTGTAATGATTCGCATTTTCCGGCGTCATATGTATGTCAATGGAAAAGAGCAATCTGTAAAAAATGATAATCCAACTCACAGATATAAATAAAACCTATCCCGGCGCAGTGCCGCTGCATGTGCTGAAGGATATAAACCTGGGTATAGAAAAAGGTGAATTGTGCTCCATAATGGGAGCTTCAGGTTCGGGAAAGTCCACGTTGCTCAATATATTGGGTATACTTGACACATATGACAGCGGCGAATATGTGCTGGACGGTACTCTTATACGCGATTTGAGCGAAAACCGCGCTGCCGAGCTGCGAAACCGCCTTATCGGTTTCGTTTTTCAGAGTTTCAACCTTATAGGTTACAAGAATGCTCTTGAAAACGTGGCTCTCCCGCTTTTCTACCGCGGCATCGGCCGCCGCAAGCGCAATGCCATGGCCATGGAGCAGCTCGAGCGCATGGGACTTGCCGACCGTGCCCACCACTTGCCCGGCGAACTTTCCGGCGGACAGAAGCAGCGTGTGGCCATTGCGCGTGCGCTCATCACACAACCGTCGATAATACTCGCCGACGAGCCTACCGGCGCTCTCGACTCGCATACTTCGCGAGAGGTGATGCGGGTGTTCCGCGACCTTAACGATGAAGGCATGACAATAGTCATTGTCACACACGACCCTAAGGTGGGCGACCAGACAAACCGTGTGATAAGAATTTCCGACGGACGCATAGAAAACGGCGACGAAAATGCTTGACCTTTTCCGCGAAATACTTCAGACACTCGGCCATAACAAGCTGCGCACGGCTCTGACAGGCCTTGCCGTGGCATGGGGCATTTTCATGCTTATCGTGCTGCTCGGCATGAGCCGCGGGCTATACAATTCAGCGCAGCGCAACAACAGCATGGAGCAGGCGAGCTACGTCAGTGTGTGGGGAGGGTATACCGGTAAAGCCCACAAAGGATATAAGGAAGGCCGCCGCGTGAGTCTTGAGGAAAGCGACATCGACCCTGTGACCCGTCTCGGAGGCCGCACTGTGGCTGAAGCCATGGGCAGTGTGAGAATTGATTCTGCCAAACTGGCAACTATGCGCGAATATGTGACAGGGGGCATAAACGGAGTCTATCCCGGCATGCAGATAGCCGATCATGTGGAGATGGTGCACGGACGCTTCATCAATGAGCGCGACTTGTCCGAACGCCGGAAAGTGGTGGTGATAAACGAAGACAACGCGCGCCTGCTGTTCGGTGCGGCCGATTCTGCGGTGGGCAGGCGTGTCGACTGCATGGGACTGTCGTGGGCCGTGGCCGGAGTGTATTCCAGCGCACGGAGCCGGACGTCCTATGTACCGTTTACTACGGCCATGATGCTTACAGGCAACAGCGGTCGAATAAACACCATGAACGTGCGTCTCGCCGACGTGCACGACATCTCCGATGCCGAAGAGGCCGAGGCGGCCGTGCGCGGAGTGCTATCCAGACGCCATGAGTTTGCATCCGATGACAATGGTGCCGTGCACATCTGGAACCGTTTCGAAAACTATCTACAGCAGAAAAAAAGCATCGACATATTGCAAATGGTGGTGTGGGTGATCGGACTGCTGACTATGCTTTCCGGAATTGTAGGTGTCAGCAACATTATGTTTGTGAGCGTGCGCGAGCGCATCCATGAAATAGGCGTGCGCCGCGCCATCGGTGCAAAGCCCCGCAGCATCCTGATACAGGTGCTCGCAGAGAGCGTGGCCATCACCGCTATATTCGGCTATGTCGGCGTTTTTCTGGGGATACTCGTCACGGAAGTTATCGACAAACTCATCGGACAGAGCGATTTCCTCTATAACCCGCGGGTCGACATAAACATAGCCGTGGAAGTGACGGTTGTGCTTATTGTGGTAGGCGCGCTGGCCGGTCTGTTTCCGGCCATAAAGGCAACTAAAGTCAAACCCGTAGAAGCTCTCCGCGACGAATAGCCATGAAACTTGCAATTTTCGACCTTGACAACTGGCGCGAGATAGGCGCCACCCTGTCGCGAAACAAGACGCGCACGTTCCTTACCGCATTCGGCATATTCTGGGGCACGGCCATGCTTGCCATGCTCCACGGAGGAGCCGTGGGCCTGGCCGGCACTATGACCCGTAATTTCGAAGGGTTCGCCACGAATATGGCTGCTGTGATTCCTGACCAGACTTCAATATCGTACAAAGGCTTCAACAAAGGCATGTACTGGAGCATGACTACCGACGATGTGGAGCGTACGTGCAGAATGTCGCGTGCCATCGACCTCAAATCTCCTATAATAGGACGTTATGGCAATATAGCCTATGGCAGCAAATATACGTCGGGCAACGTGAACGGCGTCACATCCGACTATTGGCGCATTCAGGAAGTGAAACTGTATGCAGGCCGTGTGCTCAACGAGAGCGACGACCGCCGGAAGGCGAAAAACGTAATGATAGGAAAAAACGTGAGCGACGAACTGTTCGGCTCCGACCCGTCGGCGGCCATAGGCAAATTCGTGAATGTCAACGGCATGTACTGCCTTTGTGTGGGTGTGGCCGGCCAAAAGGCAGATGCAAGCATAAACGGCCGCGTAGACGATTCCGCGTTCATTCCGTTGAGCACGATGCAGCTTGCCTATAACACCGGCAACAAAGTGGATTTCCTGATATTCACGGCCAAGGACGGGTATAAGCCTAAAGACGTAGTGCCCGACCTGCGTAGGGCGGTATGCTCCGCGCACCCCATTCATCCCGACGACGAGAAAGCCTTTTGGGTGATGGACGTAAGCGAGATGTTCGAGATGGTGGGCAATATGTTCACGGGTATCGACCTGCTTGCATTGTTCGTCGGCGCCGGCACGCTTATGGCGGGTATCATAGGCGTGGGCAACATCATGTGGATAATAGTGCGCGAACGCACACGCGAAATAGGCATACGCCGCGCCATCGGCGCCAAGCCGCGCGACGTCATAGTGCAGATTCTTTCGGAGAGTTCCGTGCTTACCGTAGTGGCGGGTACCGCAGGCATCACATTTGCGGCCGTGGTGCTTTATGTGGCGGATATGATTACTTCCGAACCCGGCTTGTCCGCTGCCGGGTTCCAATTGAGTTTCACGGCGGCCGTGGTGATTCTCGTCCTTTTCCTCGTGCTTGGCACTGCTGCGGGACTTATCCCGTCACTGAAAGCCATGCGCATCAAGCCCGTGGAAGCCATGAGAGAAAAATAAAAAATCAGATATATAATGAAAAAGTTCTTTCGCATTCTGCTTTGGACAATGGTAGGCGTGATCTTCGTCGGCACATTTGTCTATCTTTACATGAATTCGCGCCCTAAGGAAGAGCGCTACTCCGTGGTGTCGCCATCGCGTGGCGACATAGTGCGCAGCACCGTGCTTACAGGCACTATCGAGCCGCGCGATGAAATTGAAATCAAGCCTCAGATTTCAGGTATTATCTCAGAGGTGCTTGTCGAGGCCGGCGACCTTGTGAAAGAGGGCGACGTGATTGCACGAATCAAGGTCATACCCGAAGCCTCGCAGCTTTCGTCGGCGCAGAACCGCGTGGATGTGGCCCAGATAGCTCTTGACGATGCCAAGGCCAAGTATGAGCGCAGCAAAATGCTGTTTGAGAAAAAAGTGATAGCCCGCGAGGAATTCGAGACTTCCGAGGCCACCTACGAGCGTGCGGTCAAAGAACTCGCCGGCGCACGCGATGCCGTGCGCATTGTGCGTGAAGGCGTGTCGGAACTCAACGCCAAGGAGAGCAACACGATGGTGCGCTCCACCATTTCGGGTCTCGTTCTCAACGTGCCGATAAAGGTGGGCAGCTCGGTGATTCTCAGTAATACCTTCAACGACGGAACAACCATCGCTACCGTTGCCGACATGAACAACCTTATTTTCAAAGGAAATGTGGACGAAACGGAGGTGGGGCAGCTTGCAGTGGGCATGCCGATGACAATATCCATCGGAGCGATGCCCGAGGAGCATCCGTCGGCAGTGATAGAGTATATCTCGCCCAAAGGCACAAGCGCCAACGGCGCCAACACGTTCGAGATAAAGGCTGCGCTTTCCGACCTGCCCGAGGAAGGCTTGCGTGCCGGATATTCGGCCAATGCCACTGTCACGCTCAGGAGTGTGACCAACGTGCTCACAGTGCCGGAAAGCGTGGTTGAATATTCAGGCGACAGCACATTCGTGTATTGTCTCACCGACACCGTGCCAGTACAGAAATGGCGCAGGACTCCCGTGAAAACAGGACTTGGAGACGGCATAAGCCTCCATGTAGAAAGCGGTATAGACTCACTCTCACGTCTGCGTGGCGACAAAATAATCGAATAAGCCATGAAAGCGATAATCACAGCCTTTGCCGCCGTGGCGCTGGCGGTGCCTGCCTTTGCACAGGGCGGTGCATGGAGTCTCGACAGCTGCATAAGTTATGCGCATGCCCACAACATAAATGTGCGCCGCAGCGCTGTCGACTGCCTGACCGCCGAGTACGGCGTGGTGGAGGCAAAAGACCGCTTCCTGCCGACTCTCTCGGCCGGTGCCTCGCAGAATTTTTCTTTTGGCCGCGGCCTGACGGGCGACAATACGTATGCCAACCGCAACACGCAGAGTTTCGGCGTCAACGTGGGGCTGAACATGCCGGTTTTTCAGGGACTCGCCGGAGTGCGCCGTCTCGACTATGCCAAGGCAGGCCTGCGCTCTATGCTTGAACAGCACGAGGCCGTCAAGGACGATGTGACGCTCAACGTGATTTCGCAGTATCTGCAGGTGCTCTACTGCCGGGAGATGCTCGATGTGGCCTCCGACCAGGTGAAATTGTCGGAGACCGAGCTTGGCCGCCGTCGCGAACTGCTCGCCGCAGGCAAAATCGCCGAACTCGACGTGCTTGAGGCCGAAGCGCAGCTTTCGCGTGACGAACTCACGCTCGTAACTGCCGAAAACGACCATATGCTGGCGCTTGTGGCCATGACTCGCCTGTTGCAGCTGGAGAATGCCGAGGGCTTCGATGTCCTGCCTGTGGACGATGCTGAATTGCCGCTGCCCGCCGTGGAGGATGTATATGCCAATGCTCTCGGCTCAAATCACGGCGTGCGTGCGGCCGCTCTCAACGTGAAGGCTGCCGAGCGTTACGTGTCCTTGTCCCGCACCGGCTACATGCCCACGCTTTCGTTCAACGCCGGACTTGGCACGAACTACTATAAAGTGTCGGGTGTGCCGGGCGAAGGTTTCGGCAGCCAGATGCGCGACAACTTCAGCAAGAGTCTCGGATTCACGCTCAGTGTGCCCCTGTTCGATGCTTTCGGCACACGCAACAGTGTGCGCCGCGCCAAAGCTTCGCAGATTACGGCCGAACTACAGCTCGACGACGCCCGCTCGCAGCTTTATCAGAACATACGCCAGGCACACAGCCAGGCTGTGGCCGCGCGCCGCAAATGCGCCAGCGGAGAAGTGGCCGCGCGCTCGTCGCGTGCCGCCCTGGATGCCATGCAGGAGAAATACAACTACGGACGCGCCAACGCCACGGAGTTCGAGCAGGCCAAAAGTGCGTGGTTCCGCGCCCGTGCAGAACTTGTGCAGGCGCGCTACGAAAGCATGTTGCGCACGCGAATAGTCGATTTTTACAACCGCGGCGAATAAGAGCTTGTTAAACAATCGCTAAGACACAACCGGCAAGACGACGCGAAAATCCCCGAGGCTCTCCTGTTTTGAAGCGCCTCGGGGATTTCTGTATATTCTATTAAGATGGTTAGCGCAGAGTGCCGGCTTCGGCCTGCTGCACCATTTCGGGTGATGCGGTGATGTAGATTTCCACACGGCGGTTCTGTGCGCGGCCTGCGGGCGTGTCGTTGCTTGCCACGTAGTCGGCCATCGGAATGCCCTGTGCATGGAGGCGTGCGGGTTTCACTCCGCTGTTGGCGAGATAGGAGAGCACGGCATCGGCTCGCTGGTTGCTCAGGCGCTCGTTCACGGCATAGCTGCCGGTGTTGTCGGTGAATCCGTAGATTTGCACGTTGGTGCCGGGGTTGTTGTTGAGGTTGACGGCAAAGCGGCTGAGATCTGCCTGAGCCTGCGGGTTGAGGCTGTACTTGCCGGTGGGGAAGAGTATGCCTCCGTCGAAAGTCACTTTGATGGCCTGTAGCCCGTTTTGATCGGTGGTCTGCTCTACGGTGGCCTGGTCGGCAAGCTGCTGCTCGAGTTCTTTCTGCTGCTTGTCCATCTTGCGTCCGATGAGGGCGCCTGCTCCGGCACCTACTGCGGCGCCTATGGCGCTGCCTATTCCGGCGCCTTTGCCTCCGCCTATGATGGCTCCGAGTCCGGCTCCGAGAGCTGCGCCTCCGCCTCCGCCTATAAGTGCGCCTTTGCCCGTCTGGGTCATTGACGAACATGCTGTTTCGCCCACGAGCATCGTGGTGCCGAGAAGGGCGATGACTGCGATTTTGATAAGTTTCATGTCGGTGTGTATTTTGGTTATGATGTGATTTATGCTCTCATTACGTTAACAAAATTACAAATAATAGTTCGTAATAGTTTTGACAGAGCCGTTTTTTTATAGTAATTTTGCGTTATTATAATCGCAAAATTATATTTTTATGCTACCTGAAAGCCCGTCGACCCGTTCAGCGTCAAAAGTGAAAACAACCCATGCCATGCTTTTGGCACATCTCGGAGCTTTGTTGGCGGTGGCGATGTGGGGCGTGTCGTTTGTGTCTACGAAGGTGCTGCTTGACAACGGGATGCACCCTGTGGAGGTGTACGTGTACCGCTTCATCATAGCTTATGTGTTGGTGCTGTGTTTTTGCCACAAGCGCCTGATGAGCCATTCGTGGCGCGATGAAATGCTCTTTGCCGTGTGCGGCTTATGCGCCGGGAGCATCTATTTCATTGCCGAGAACACGGCGTTGGAATATACGCTTGTGAGCAATGTGTCTCTGCTTACGTCTACATCCCCCCTCATTGTGGTACTGCTTGTGGCCATCCTATATAAGGACGAGAGGCCTAACCGAGGCGTTGTGACGGGTTCGCTCGTAGCATTTCTCGGAGTGGCGTGTGTAATATTCAACAGCAGTTTCAATCTTGAAATACGTCCGCTTGGCGATTTCCTTTCGCTGGGTGCCGCGCTCGGCTGGGCCATATATTCGTTGGTGCTGCGTCGGCTGAATGTGGTGTACGACGCGTGGTTCATTACCCGCAAGACGTTCTTCTGGGGCATCGTCACAGCGCTTCCTTTCATGCTCTTTGAGTCGGAAATGACTTCGCTCGACGCCATTCTCGCCAACGGAACGGTGCTTGGCAACCTGCTTTTCCTTGCCGTGGGCGCATCTGTGGTGGGCTACATCATGTGGGCGCGTAGCGTCAAGAGTCTCGGTGCTGTCAAGAGCAACAACTATATTTATCTTCAGAGCATCGTCACCCTTGTGGTCTCCGCCCTTTGGCTCCACGAGCGCGTGTCAATAGTGGGCTATACAGGTTGCGCCCTTATTCTTCTCGGCCTATGGCTGAGCGACCGGCTCGGACGCCGTTACAGAAGATAAGACTTTACGGATAAGAAGCCTTGTGTCTGTCAGTCCTCCTCTTTTATTGCCCTTTGAATCGATATTGATAACTTAAAAAATACTGCACCCCGGAGGATTTCCTCCGGGGTGCAGCGTAGTGTGTGTCAGTTATGTAATCAGTCCTCGAATTCGACGAGCAGGGCGTCGGTGCCTACTACGTCGCCGGGTTTTACGAATATGCGTTTGACGGTGGCCGAGCGGTCGGCAGTGACGTCGTTTTCCATCTTCATGGCTTCGTAGACGAGGATTACGGTGTTCTTCTCCACTTTGTCGCCGGGTTTTACGTGGACGTCGATTATACGTCCGCCCATAGGCGCGGAGATGACCGGACCGGTGACGGGTTCCTGTGGTTCCTTCTCGACGGCCGGCTCTGTGGCTTTGGCTGCTTCGGCTTCGGCCTGATAGGCTTCGGCGCGGCGCTTTGTGAGGTAGGGCCTGGCCACGTTGGGGAGCAGTTCGAGCAGGAGTTCTTCCTCGCGGTTCTGGGCGAGTTTGACGCCTCCCATGTCGTCGAGCGTGGGGTTGTCGGGTCGTTTGTATGAGCTTACGTCGTAGGGTTTTTCTACGGGTGAGCCGGTGATGCGTTCGCGGAACGCAGGGTCGACAGGGACGGGGGTGTGTCCGTATTCACCTTTCACGAGCGATATGAATTCGTTGCTCTTTGTGGTGTAGTCAGGCTTTCCGCTGCGGCGGTCGATGGCTACCATGACGGCCTGCGAACCTACAATCTGGCTGGTGGGCGTGACAAGGGGCACGAGTCCGGCGTCGCGGCGTACCATGGGTATGAGGCGCATGGCGTCGTCGAGAAGGTCGTCGGCTTTGAGGGCTTTGAGCTGGGCAACCATGTTGGAGTACATGCCGCCGGGCACTTCCGCTTCCTTGACGAGTTCGTTGGGCTTGGGGAAGCCGAAATATTGCTCTACGGCGTGGCAAGCTGCGAGCAGTGCTTCCTCGTCGCCGGCCTTGGCCGCAGCCACTGCGAGATCGATTTGTTTCTCGACTTCTGCGGGAAGTGTGTCTGTGAGCGGGTCGAACTCGCGTGGCATCTTGTCTTTGTTGAGGTCGAATGCCGCGAGCGAATGGCGTGCTTCCAGCAGCTGCTTGCGGATGGCGCCTACGGCTTCCATGTTCACGTCTATCTCTACGCCGAGTTTATTTGCGAAAAGGTAGACGAGTTCAATGGCGGGAGCCGCGGAGCCTCCTCCGAACCACCATATGTTGGTGTCGAGGATGTCGACGCCGTTGATTATGGCCATGATGCTGGCTGCGAGGCCGTAGCCCGGTGTGCAGTGGGTGTGGAAGTCGACGTCGGCCTTGAGGGCTGCTTTGAGCTTGGATATTATGGATGCGGCGCGCATGGGGTTTACGAGGCCGGCCATGTCCTTAAGCGTGATGATTTTTGCGCCGAGGGCTTCCATTTCTTTTGCTTTCTCCACGAAGTACTCGTCTGTGAAGATTTTTTCCGGCTCCTCTGGTTTCTTGCCCATGAGGCGTGCGAAGAATCCGGGTTTAGGCAGCGATGCGGGGTCGGTCTTGGGGTCGACGGTGTAGCACACGGCGCCGTCGGCTATGCCTCCGAGTTCGTTGATGAGGCGTATGCTTTCCTTTACATTGTCGATGTCGTTGAGCGCGTCGAATATACGCATCACGTTCAGGCCGTTGGCTATCGCTTCTTTGTAGAAACCTTCAAGCACATAGTCGGGGTAGGGTTTGTAGCCGAACAGGTTGCGGCCGCGCGAGAGCGCCGACAGCAGCGAACGGCCTTTCATGGCCTTGGAGCACGCACGCAGGCGATCCCATGGCGATTCGTCGAGGTAGCGCATTACAGAGTCGGGCACTGCTCCTCCCCACACTTCCATGATGTAGAAGCCTGCGTTTTCGTAGAGCGGCAGAAGTTTGTCTATTTCAGCCTGGCTCAGACGCGTTGCGAAGAGTGATTGCTGACCGTCGCGGAGCGTAAGGTCGCGAATTTTAAGTTTTCGCATTTCCATATTCCTAAAATATTAATGTTGCTTTTATGGATTCGGCAAAATTAAGTAAAAAAAGAAGATTATGGAAATTTTTCCGTAATTATTTTTCGGCATATGATAAAATCACCGGACTTTCCACGTCAACGCCGAACATGCGTGCGCGCTCGAGTATGGCCCGGGCCAGTTTCGGACGGAACTGCTCCGGGCAGTAGCGGAAATAGGCTTCGGCCGCGCGTACGTGTGCGGCATCGGGCATGGGGTATTCACGGAGTCCGGGCAGACCGAACACTTCGTCTGGCAGCTGCTTTTTCTCTTTGTAGGACAGGCGGTCGTTCATTATGAGTCGTTTTCTTAATCTAACGCAGGCCGGGGCTGTAAGTTTCAGGCGTTTTTGCATAATTGCGCGAAATTTAGTAATTTTGCGCTATAAATCTCAACGATATACAATATACATCTATATGGCAACTACAGCTGATTTTAAGAACGGTATGTGCCTCGACATCGACGGCCAGTACTTTTTCATCGTGGAATTCCTTCATGTAAAACCCGGCAAGGGTCCGGCTTTTGTCCGCACAAAGCTCAAGAACGTCCGCACCGGCCGTGTGCTTGACAAGACGTGGAACTCCGGCGTAAAGGTGGAGGAAGTGCGCATCGAGCGCCGTCCCTACCAGTTCTCCTATAAGGACGACATGGGCTACCACTTCCTGCACACAGAGACATGGGAGGAAATAATCGTGCCCGGCGAAAGCATCGAAGGCGTGCAGTTCCTTAAAGACGGCGACATCTGCGAAGCCATGGTGCACGCTGCCAGCGAAACCGTGCTCACCTGCGAGATGCCCACCAGCGTGATTCTTGAAATCACCTACACCGAGCCCGGCATCAAAGGCGACACTGCCACCAACACTCTCAAGCCCGCGACTGTGGAGACCGGAGCCGAGGTGCGTGTGCCCTTGTTCTGCAACATCGGCGACAAGGTGAGAATCGACACCCGCGACGGCAGCTACGTTGAGCGCGTAAAGGCTTGAACGGACATTTGCGTTAAAGCGAAATAAAAACAGCCGCACGAACCATACAAGCCACTCATTGTGGCAGGTATGGTTCGTGCGGCTGTTTTGTCAGCGGTTGTTACACCCTCTTATTTCTTTCCTGCGAAGATGGCCTTGTAGCATGCTGCCGCGAGAACCGCGCCTACCACAGGACCTACGACCATGATCCATAGGTCGCCAATGCCGTTGCCGAAGATGGCGGGGCCGAAGGAGCGGGCAGGGTTGACGGAGCAGTTGTCTACGGGTATGCCCACGATGTTGACAAGGCCGAGGGCAAGACCGATGGCTGCACCTGCAAAGTTGCCTGCTCCGCGTTTGGCGTCGGTGGCGCAGAGAATTACAAAGATGAAGAAGAACGACAGCAGTCCTTCGGCCAGCAGAGCCATGCCGGTGGTGGCGCCGGGCTGCAGGACGTTGGCGGCGAGACTGGCATCGGCAGCAGGCGTGGTGCCTCCGAAGTTGAAACCGGGGGCGAGGCCTGCGAATGCGGCAAGAAGCCCAGCACCGACGGTTGCGCCTATGAGCTGGCTTACGATGTAGCCTGCGCATTCGCCGGCTTTCATGCGACCTGTGAAAAGCATGGCAAGCGACACAGCGGGGTTGACATGGCAGCCCGAGATGTTGCCGATGGCGTAGCAAAGGCCGAGGAGCACGAGGCCGAAGCAAAGGCCGATACCGAGCACTCCGATGGCAGGGCCGGCAAGCACGGCGCTACCGCAAGCGAGGAGCACGAGGAACATTGTGCCGACGCCTTCTGCAAAATACTTTGTCATAAAAAACTTGATTTTGTTAATGAAATATTGGGAAAATTAAACAAAGGTCAGTAATTTCGAGCCAAATATACGCGTTATTATTGTAAATTCCAATTAATTCGATATATGAACGAAAAAAATGAAAGCGAGGTTCATCTGCCGGTAGAAACCCATCCGTGGCCGCCGTTTGTGCCGGAAGGGGCACGGGTGCTCATAATGGGCACATTTCCTCCTGCTCCCAAACGCTGGAGCATGGATTTTTATTATCCTAATCCTACAAACGATTTCTGGCGTATTGCCGGACTCGTGTTTATGGGTGATGCCACCGCGCTGTACGACGCCGGTCGGAAGTGTTTCCGTCTCGACGACGTGCGTGCTCTGATGGCCGCGCACCATGTGGCGCTTCATGATACCTGCCGCTGCATACGCCGCCTGCAGGGCAATGCCTCCGACAAGTATCTCGAAGTGGTGGAGCCTGTGGATCTTGCGTCTCTTATAGGACGTATGCCTGATTGCTGCGACATAGCCACCACTGGCGAGAAGGCGGCCAATGTGGTGGCCGAACTGACGGGCACGCGCGTGCCCAGCATGGGAGAGTATGTCGAGGCCGATGCTTTCGGCAGGCATCTGCGCATATGGCGCATGCCTTCCACGTCGAGAGCCTATCCGTTGCGCCTGGAGCGCAAGGCCGAGTATTACAAGCGGTTGTGGGACGCATGCGGCTGTTAAACGATTTTGTGCATGCCGGTGTTATAAATGTAATACATACGATAATCAACGCTTCAACCATCTGCCATGCCCGGAATCAAAGACATATGTTCGACTTTATTTGAGATTACTGCCGAAAAATTTGTTCGGCCGGCCGGAGGCCGGCTCTTAGTGGCCGAGCCATTCCTTGATGAGGAGTATTTCAGCCATTCGGTGGTGTCGCTTATTGATTATGAGCGCGGAGGCGGTGCCATGGGTGTGGTGCTGAACCGTAGGACGCCGACCATGTTGGCCGATGTGCTTGAGGATGATTCCATAAAGTGCGATGTGCCTGTGTTTTGTGGCGGCCCGCTTGCCCTCGACCGTGTGTTTTTTCTTCACACGCTTGGCAGTGACATAATTCCGGGCGCGCGTCCTTATGCCCCAGGAATGTATGTCGGTGGCGATTTTGATGCCATTACGGACTATGTGAACTCCGGCTACGGACTTGACGGCGTTGTCCGATTCTTTGTGGGATACAGCGGCTGGGACGAAGGACAGCTTGAGCAGGAAATTGCCGAAGGCACGTGGGCGCTTGCAGAGGCTGCGCCGGGCGTTCCGCTTCTGAGTGGCCACGGCGACACTTTCTGGCATCGGGCCGTGCGTGGGTTGGGGGAGTCCTACCGCCCGTGGCGCCTGGTGCCGAGGCTCACGTGTTCCAATTGATGTTGTTTTGTTAATCCTTTGCGGGATAGGAAGTTGTAATTAGACAAACTTTTTAAATTAAAAAATGTTATAAAAACAGGCGGTATTCTATAGAAAAATGTTTACATTTGCAGCAAAATAGATGCCAAGATTCAGCTATACTATAATTTGTCGAACAATAATACAAAGACTGACATGAACACTGAAACAATCGGAACGAATGCCGGAACCGTATGGACGGCTCTCAACACCGCAGATGCTCTCGGCATCAAACAGCTTAAAAAAATAACAAAGCTGAAAGATAAAGAGATGTTCGCAGCCCTGGGATGGCTTGCCCGCGAAGGCAAAATCGAAATCCACACCGATCCTGAAGACGAAAAGGAACTTCTCGTTAAGCTTGCCTGAGGCATAGACTGACATATACCGAATGAACATCGCGGCGCCGGCTTCTTGTGAAGCGGCGCCGCGATGTTGTGCATTAAACGCATATGACAACAGAAAGAGGCACACCCATAGGGGTGTGCCTCTTTCTGTTGTGTGTGACTTGTTGGCTTATTTTACAAGTACTTTGGCTACGTTGGTGCCCTGACGACGGATGTAGATGCCGCCGCGTTCGGGGTTGGCTACGCGCACGCCCTGCAGGTTGAAGTATTCAACGGGTGCGTTTTCGTCGACTACAACGTCGTTGATGCCGGTTTCGGGGGTGTCGGTGATGCCATTGAACTCAACGTCGATCTGTATGCCTTCGTTGCTTTCGGGGTTGGTCTCATAGTAGTTAAGCCATACCACGGGTATGATGAAGTGGGCATTGCCTTCGCTGTCGGAAGTGCCGGAGAACGATACGTTGGCCACGATGGGCTGTCCCATCAGGCTTAATTCAAGATGCTTGGCGGAACCTTCATATGCATAGCCGCCGTTGTGCGGGGTCTTGGTCACGTTTTCCACTACGATGTCGCCGAGCACAGCTCCGGAGAAGCTGAAGTCGGGGAGGACGAGGGTGCATTTGTTTTTGTCGTCAGCATCGGTGATGATGTGTACGTTTACGCCCTTCTCGGTGTTGTCGGAGCCCATGAAAGAAATCTTGACATCGCCGGTGTATATTGTGCCGCCGTACACTTTCTTGAACTGGATGGTGTACTCGTGGGTCGATTTTCCGTCCACATCTTCGCCGTCGTTTGTCACTTTGATGGTTGCGGTGGCAGAGGCCTCGTCAAGCTCAACTTCCACTTTTGCGGTGTTGCCAAGAACTTCGTATTCGAATGCGGATGCTTCGGGCAGCTCAGTAGCGATGCTGTAGGTGTAGTTTTCGCTGTTGAAGCCTTCAACGTCCACTCCGCCTACTTTGAGCGATTTGAGGCGCGAGTAGTATGCGAACTTCACGTTGTCGATGGTGAGGGAGTTGCCTGAAACAATGTTTTCGCTGTCGAAGTAGTCGTTAGCGGCAAGAACTACATTGATTTTCTCGGGAGTGGAAGCCGTGAGATACTCGATGGGCAGAGTGTAGGATTTCCATTCGGAGTTGAATTCGGTGATGTATTCGAGCGACTTTGCGATGAGTTCGGCATCGTCGGAGTGGGTGACCTCGCCGCCTTGCGAGTATTCCATTCCAAGGATGTTACGCTCGCGGTCTATCATTGTCGTAGTGATGGGGGCGCCTATCATGGCGTTGTTGCCGGGTACTTCCGCCTGGCTCCAGGAGCCTTTCCATGCATACACGAGTACGGTCGCTTTCTGACCCTCTGCACCGGCAGGGGCTTCGAGCTTGTAGTCGAAAACAAGTGCGTCGGGGCGGTATGCAAATTCAAGTCCGCCGAAAATACCGCCGTCTTTATCGACCGGCTGGAAAAATTCTAAAGCATTGGTGGCCCAGGAGGTTCCGAGAGAAACATATGCCGGTACTATCTGGGTGGCCATGAACGGGTTGGGGCTGTTGGTGAGTTTCAGAGCGCTTTCGGAGTCGCATCCTTCCGCTTTTGCGCCTACCACTGTAGTGCCGAGTGCGCCATAGCCACCGCCGTTTGATTCATCTATGACAGACACTATGCCGAGCACATTGGAAACTGTCCAGCCTTCCGGATCCCTTACGTCGCCGGTGTATTCCTCACCCTGGCTTTCGGCCCAGCGCTGTAGCGCGGCGTTCATGGAAAATTCAGTTCCGGAGATAGTGTTCCAGGGTTTTGATTCCACCCATTCGCCTTCGAAGCCCACATTGGGCAGCTGCTGGGCAGAGAGCGACAGCGCTGCGCACAGAACCGTCAAAGTTGTGTAAATCTTTTTCATAATTATGTGATAAACTGTTGTGTCTATTTTTTACTATGTGTCGAAAATCGCAGCAAAGGTACATAAAATATTTGTTAAATTCTCATCCTGTTCCTAAAAAGACAAGTTTTCGAATAAATAAGACAATAAATGGTGCAATAAACATAAAGATGAGCTGTCTATGCTGTAAGTTGTATATTTTTCGTAAATTTGCAGCTGATAAACATAACATTGAACAATCATGAAGTACATTAAGCCGGCAGCGGTACTGGCAGTGGCTTTCCTTGCTGCGTCCTGCATAAAGGACGAGCCGTTGAACACCGAATGCGATATCCTTGCGGCCGAACTTCCCGGAGTGGAACTGGTGGCGTCGCCTGTCGTGGAGAACACGAGCGTGACATTCACCGTCAGATATGATCAGCTTGAAACAACAATGGCGCCGAGATTTGTGATTACGCCCGGTGCAACGATAGCTCCCCCCAGCGGAACAAAGAGAGATTTCAGCGTCCCTCAGGAATATATAATCACGTCGGAAGACGGAGAATGGTCGAAGGCCTATACTGTTGCTGTGCGCTGGCAGCCTGCACCTCCCGAGGAGGAATCCGTGGAGTACAGCTATAATTTTGAGAATGCGCGCATTGCAACAGCTGTCGGAGGCAGAATGTATGATGTGTTCTATGAAACCAATGCTGCCGGAGAGGAAGACTGGGCATGGGCAAGCGCAAACTCGGCATATGCGCTTACGCTTCAGGCTAAGTTGCCCAACGAATTTCCGACATATCAGGCTGAAGGAGGAATCGACGGAAAATATGTCGTTCTTGTGACTAAACCTACGGGTTCTTTCGGTGCGACTGTAGGAAAGCCCATGGCCGCCGGAAATTTGTATATGGGCACTTTCGATATTACCAATGCTTTGGGCAAGCCGCTCGAAGCCACCCGCTTCGGCATGCTTTTCGGTCAGATACCCATCTCTTTCAGCGGCTTCTACAAGTATAAGGCCGGCGAAACGTATTGCAGGCCCGACAGCGAGGGCAAACTGGAACCCGTGCCCGGCAAGAGGGATATGTTCAACTGCTACGCGGTGTTTTATGAGTCCACGCCGGAGATGGAGTGGCTCGACGGCACCAACGTGCTCTCGGAAGACAACCCCAATATAATATCCACGGCACTTATCCCCGACCGACACGAAACGGACGACTGGACGGAATTTTCCGTGCCGTTCGTCTACAGGGAAGGAAAGTCGGTGGACCCGGTCAAGCTTAAGGACGGGCGTTACCGCTTGGCTGTCGTGATGTCGTCGAGCCAGGATGGCGACTACTTCTGCGGAGCCATAGGCAGCACGCTCGCGGTGGACGAACTTTCAATAGTATGCAAACGCAATCAGGACGAGGAATGATGAAACTTAAAAGATATATGGCCGCAGCGGTCGCTATGCTGGTGTCGGCCTACGTATGGGCACAGGCCGACAATGCCGGAGCCGCTTCGAAAGAGAAATGGTATAAATTCGAGTACGAAGTCAATGCCGGTACAAATATAGGAGGCGCATCGCCTCTGCCGCTTCCGGCGGAAATCCGTCACATATCGTCGTTCAGTCCCAACCTGAACCTTCAGATAGGAGCCACCGTGACAAAATGGATCGATGTGCGTAAAAAGTGGGGCGTGGCTCTCGGACTACGGTTCGAGACAAAAGGCATGGACACAAAAGCACGTGTGAAAAACTACGGCATGGAGATATGGCAGGACGGCGAGATGCTGAGCGGACGCTGGACCGGCATGGTGAAGACACGATATTCCACGCAGCAGCTCGTTGTGCCCGTTACTGGGGTGTGGCGGGCCAACCGTCGCCTGAAAGTGAATTTCGGCCCTTATCTTGCATTCGCTTTCAAGAATAATTTCGACGGACACGTGTTCGACGGCTATCTGCGCGTGGAGGATCCCACAGGTGACAAGGTGGAATTCAATGGTGATTCGCGTGCGTCATACGATTTCGCCGACGAGTTGCGCGCGTTCCAGTGGGGACTGCAGGGCGGCGTAAGCTGGTCGGCCTATAAGCATCTTGTTGTGAATGCCAACCTGGCGTGGGGATGCAACAATATTTTCGAGGCATCGTTCAAGACTATCAGTTTCAACATGTACCCCATCTACCTTAATTTCGGTTTCGGCTACGTGTTCTGAGTATTTTTCGGTCACAATCCTATAACACAAGTTCCAATTACCAATAAAAGACAATTGGAACTTGTGTTATATATGCACGTGAGCATTAATATATAGTTAGGCCAGCATTTGTCGCAAAATCAAATGGATAGACACGAAAAAACCTCAGAACTATTTGATAGTCTGAGGTGTCTTTGAGTGCAAAGCGGCCATGGGCTGATAGGTCTTGTTTGGACTGATTTCAGTCCGATGTTACAAGTGGAGATGGAGGGAAGCGACTCTTTGGACAAGTGAACAATCACGAAGGTTCATGTGTTTGTAAGAAAGCGTTTTAGCGATTCTGCATGAAATGTCAACAATCGTTAACGCTATTTTGACGTCACCAAAATTGGGTGTACTTTTGGGTGCATCAAGTTTTACACGCCATTGATTATGAATATAAAAAGAACCGTAAATTTCAAATTAGAACAGCGAAAGAAAAAGGGCGTTGCCGTTACTGAGAATGTGCCCATACGCATGAGGCTGACATTCGATGGCAACCGCATCGAGTTTTCCACAGGCTACCGTATTGATGCCGACAAATGGGATGCCTCGAAGCAGAGAGTGAAACCCAAGTACACCAACAAGCAGAAGGTGACTGCCACAGAAATCAATGCGACTCTCAACAATTATGAGATGTTAGTACAGGATGTATTCAAGGATTTTGAGGTGCAGGATGTAATGCCGACAACGGCTCAGTTCAAAGAACATTTTGAATGGTATCTTGCAGGCAAACCGGAGATGGAGACTCCTGAGGTTGATAATTCCACTAACGAATATTCTTTCTGGGATGTCTATGATATGTTTCAAGAAGAGTCAGGCAGGATGAACGAGTGGACCAAGGCCACGTTTATAAAGTTCAACACACTGAAAAACTATCTTAATGCATTCCGAGATGAAATCACGTTTGAATACTTCGACCACAATGGATTGAATGCTTTCGTTAGCTTTCTACGTGATAAGAAGAATTTACGCAATTCTACCATTCGCAAGCAGATGGGATTTCTGAAATGGGTACTAAGATGGGCCCATCAGAAGCATTATTCGGATAATTGTGCTTATATGACGTTTAAAGCGAAACTGAAAACAGCTGAGAAGACAGTGATTTTTCTTCGTCCTGATGAGCTAAAGGCTGTTGAGGGCACCAAGATTCCTTCTCAGAAGCAGTATCTTGAAAGAGTGCGTGATGTGTTTCTGTTCTGTTGCTATACAGGATTACGCTATTCCGACGTGAATAATCTCCGAAGAAGCGACATCAAGGAAAACCATATTTCAGTTACTACGATTAAGAACGTCAAGGCTGTGGATATTGATCTCAACGACTACAGCCGTGCTATTCTTGCTAAATATGAAAGCTTTGTGTTCAAGGGTGACAAAGCACTGCCAGTCATAAGCGCCCAACGCATGAATGAATACCTCAAAGAGCTGATGAAGTTGGCTAAAATCAATGAGCCGGTACGATTGACTTACTATAAAGGCAACGAACGTTATGATGAAGTTTATCCCAAGCATGAACTCATAGCCACACATGCTGCCCGACGTACATTTACCTGTTTCGCTATTTCTATTGGGATACCTCCGGAAGTTGTAATGAAATGGACCGGTCATAGGAGTTATCGTGCTATGGAACCATATATAGCAATATGCGATAAAACAAAATCTGAAGCTATGGCTCAATTTAACCTTGCTCGTAAAAATTTAGGATAATGATATATGGGGCATAAAACGAAGCGATTTGTTTGTTGCTCATGCAAATGATGTTAA
>ERZ777305.1151-NODE-1151-length-34541-cov-14.355043_pt1 | contig 34541 bp, 29 predicted proteins | sample MGYA00374965_ERZ777305 | MGnify/ENA primary metagenome ERZ777305 (study PRJEB29328, sample SAMD00013331) | mouse gut metagenome | study: EMG produced TPA metagenomics assembly of the Metagenome analysis of fecal microbiota from mouse which was promoted... | reverse complement strand
GGAATCAGCCCTATTTTTTCAATCCCTCAATAAAAGTTTAGCGGACAGTAATAATATGGATTAGGACGTAAGGACTAATCCATAGTCCTTACTATGGATGTAGACGGATATATTAAGTCGAATATATCCTATGGATGTAGAATAAAAACTTAAATCAAAGTTTTTATATGGAGACGGAATAGGAAAAGACAATTCGCTTCGCTCCAACGACGCCGACATTAAAAAATTTTTTTGAGAAGTTTTTTTCTTTTGGCTGACGCGCTGTAGCCTGGCCGCAGGAAGAGAAAAAGAAAAAAGTTCCGCGCAAAAAGAAAAAGAGAAAACCCGGCTCTGCATGGGAAACAAAGTCGGGCTAGAAACAAAAGTTAAATAGAAAGAGGGCCGGGCGCGTGCTACCTTTGCAGACGAATATTCAAATCAACTCAAAATGGAAAGAAACTATCAAACCATTCTTGGCCTGCTTCGGAACAGCAAACGAGAAATCGAAATCCAGTCTGTTGACTTGGATTACATCGGTCTCACCAACCTTGCAAACGAGATGAGGAAACTCGATAGGGTTGTCACCCTCGTAGTCGGTCGCAATCTTACTGCCGATATGGTTGATTCCCTCATATCCACAAGTGGTGACAGGTTCAACATCAAATTCGCATAGCGATGAAAAAATCAGAAATAATATCTTTGACGGAATACGGCTGTGGCCTGACAATAGATGCCAATAAGTTCGCATACTCGGAAGTCCGCACGATGGCACGTCAAACAAGAAACTCCGGCGGCAGTCTGACTATCAGAAACGCCGATATCTTCTCTTTCAACGAAATCAAAATGATTTGCCAAGAAGGACGAGGACATATCACACTCGCAGATGTCAGATGCGATTAGAATCCTTTTCCTTTCGTGCGCTCATACACCGCCTCGCGGTCTGCATCCACATTCTTGATGCGAAACTGCACGGCACAACCAGTCGGAACGGTGTCGGGCAACATCATGGCAAGTTTGATGATGACCTCATCAACGGTCCCGAAGCCGATGTCGCTGACCTCGGAAAGAACCTCTCCGCGAAAGTAGGCACGGGCATAGACCATCGCCTTGGGCGAAAGCCGGAACAACTTGTCGGCAGGCTCATCGACCCCTCGCGCCATTCCCTGCTTGCTCCTGGCCGTGGAGAAAAAGATAAAGTCAATCACTTTGGAGTTCAACTCCCAGGCCGGGGTGAAATCAATCTTGATGTAGCCCCGCGTAACCGTATGCCCATGCGAATGGTTCATGCCAAACGCCACCTCCGCAATGCTCGCCCCGCAGTCGTTCTGCGCCACAGTTCCCCACGTATGGCGGAACGTGTACGCGCTGTACCAACGCTCTTTCGGTATCCCCATGCTTTTGCAGAGCTGCTTTATGCCGTTGTTCACATTCGCGTTGAACGAGTCCGAGGACGAGAACCGCTTGTGGAAATTAAACAGGTAAGGGTCATCAGCCTCGGAAAGATATTTCTCAACTAACGGCTGGACGATAGGCTCGACCCGGATCTCGAAGTATGCGTCATCGGCACGGAACTTCTTTGTCTTGGCCCTCTTGTAACAGATACAGCCGTTTCGGTAGTCCTCCTTGCGCAGCCCGTAGATGTCTACCGTGTTCATGCCTGCGAGGCACAGAACCATCTTCGCCACATCACGGCCCAGTTCGGGAAGTGGGTCGGCCATGCGGGTATCTGGCAGTGGCGCAGTAAAGAACAGCCTGCAATCCTCCGGGCTTATCGCCTTCTTGACCGTGCGGTCGCTCTGCGGTATCTTCACTTTGCCCCACGGATTGACCTTGATGCTCATAGTCGTTGTACTCTTCCACGGCAGCCTTGAACACTTGCCTCATGCACACAGGGTACATCTCCTTTGCCCGGTGCGTATGCTCCAGCGATTGAATCCAACGGGTAATCTGCGTTGACGTGAGCTGCCCGAACATGATTTTGTTCGTGCCGTAGCACCGCTCCATGTGGCCGAGTGCCTGCCGATAGTTCTGCGCCGTGCGCAACTGATACCGGTCCACCATGCGGTCGATATGATGACGAGCATAGTCGCTGAAGCAGATGTCATCCTCGCCAGTCTTGAGATATTCCACAACTTCAGCCACTGTCCACTTACCAATATCCTTTCTGTTCAGACGCTCGTTGAACTCCAGTATCCGTTCCGAACACCAGTTTAGCACAAACGGGTCTTTAATCTCCTTGGACTTGGAGAGTTCCTTTCTCGTAATCATCTTGTCTGTCTTGATATATCCATGCATTCTGTGATGGGTCACACGGATATATACCTGCATAAATCCGTCCTTGCGCTCACCGCGCACAACTGCCTTGAAGTTTGCCATTGTCTCTTCTATGTTCCAATATTTTGAGGTTAATAAATTCCGTTGTTTTCATATCTCTCACTGCGGCTGATAGTTGACATCGTACACATCGTTGTACACTCGATGTATGCACCCCTGTCAAATGTGTGACACTTTCTGTACGCAAATCCGTTCATTTGTACTCACAAAGTGACGCCAAATGCACGAACCCCCTAAGAACAACTTAGGCTGTAACGCCTGATTTCTCAAAGCGTTACAGCCTAATTGCCGGATTATGTTACGTTATGCCTTAGTCTTCCAGACTGGCCTGCGCCGCGGCTACGCGGGCGATGGGCACACGGAATGGTGAGCAGCTTACGTAGTTCATGCCTAACTTGGCACAGAATTTTACTGATGAGGGTTCTCCTCCGTGTTCACCACAAATGCCGACCTTAAGTTCCGGCTTGGTGGAGCGTCCTTTCTCTACGCCCATCTTTACAAGCTGGCCTACACCTTCCTGGTCTAGCACTTCAAATGGATCGGTCTTGATTACCCCGTGTTCCTTATAGAATTTCAAGAATTTGGGAGCGTCATCGCGTGAGAATCCAAATGTCATCTGTGTGAGGTCGTTTGTACCGAAGCTGAAAAAGTCGGCAACAGTTGCGATCTCATTTGCAGTCAATGCTGCACGCGGTACTTCGATCATAGTGCCTACAAGATATGGGAGGCTACGTCCCTGTTCCTCAAACACCTTTGCGGCAGTTGTGTTGATAACATTTGCCTGGTGCTGGATTTCTTTCAAAGATCCTACCAGCGGTATCATGATTTCGGGATGTACGTCAATGCCACGTTCCTTTACGGCAAGGGCAGCCTCGATGATGGCGCGGGTCTGCATCTCAGTAATTTCTGGATATGTGATCCCAAGACGGCAACCGCGGTGGCCGAGCATCGGGTTGAATTCCTCCAGGCTGTCAACTTTTGCCTTGACTTCTTCCAGAGTGATGCCCATTTCCTCTGCCAATTCTTTCTGTGTGGCAGTCTGATGAGGAACGAACTCATGCAACGGGGGATCGAGCAGACGGATTGTTACTCCAAAGCCATCCATTGCTTCAAAGATGCCTTCAAAGTCGCCACGCTGCATTGGCAGGAGCTTTGCAAGGGCTACACGGCGGCCTTCTTCATCGCTGGCGAGAATCATCTCACGTACCGACTTGATACGGTCTCCTTCAAAGAACATATGTTCTGTACGGCACAGGCCGATACCCTGAGCGCCGAAATAGCGTGCCTGCTTGGCGTCTCGTGGAGAGTCGGCGTTTGTACGTACAAGTGTCTTGGTATATTTGGCAGCGAGGTTCATGATTGCGCCGAAGTCACCGCCAAGTTCAGGATCAGTAGTGGGCACCTGGCCTTCATATACTTCACCAGTAGAACCGTTCAATGAAATCCAGTCGCCTTCCTTGAAGACCTTACCTGACATTTCAACAGTCTTTTCCTTGTAGTCAATCTTGATCTCACCTGCACCTGACACACAGCACTTACCCATACCGCGGGCCACAACCGCTGCGTGCGATGTCATGCCACCACGCATGGTAAGTATACCCTGTGCGGCAGCCATACCACGGAGGTCTTCCGGAGATGTCTCAATTCGGACAAGGACTACCTTGCGCTTCTTCTCTGACCAAGCTTCCGCCTCATCGGCTGAGAATACAATCTGGCCAGTAGCAGCACCTGGAGATGCAGGCAGCCCCTTTGCAGCGACAACTGCACGCTTAAGTGCGCTCTTGTCGAACACAGGGTGCAGGAGCTCGTCAAGTTTCTGCGGTTCCATGCGCATGAGCACTGTCTTCTCGTCAATCATGCCTGCACGCAGGATGTCCATGGCAATCTTCACCATGGCGGCACCTGTACGCTTTCCATTACGTGTCTGGAGCATCCAGAGCTTGCCGTCCTGAATAGTGAACTCCATGTCCTGCATGTCCTTATAATAGTCTTCCAGACGGTTTGCGATAGCGATAAGCTCAGCTGCACATGTAGGCATAGATTCCTCCAGCGAGGGGTACTTAGATGCACGCTCATCTTCGCTTATACCCTGGAGGGCTGCCCAACGGCGTGAACCCTCAACAGTTATCTGCTGTGGTGTGCGTATACCGGCCACCACGTCTTCACCCTGCGCATTGATAAGGTATTCTCCGTTGAATATGTTTTCGCCTGTAGCAGCATCGCGGCTGAATGCCACACCTGTAGCTGAGTTGTTGCCCATGTTGCCATATACCATGGCCTGTACATTGACAGCTGTTCCCCATTCTTCTGGTATCTGGTTCATGCGGCGGTAAAGTATAGCACGCTCGTTCATCCAGCTGTCGAACACAGCGCAGATGCCACCCCAAAGCTGTTCCCAGGCGCTATCGGGGAAATCCTTGCCAGTAAATTCCTTAACGGCTGCCTTGAACATGCGCACAAGATTCTGGAGGTCTTCAACTTCAAGTTCTGTATCGAGCTTGACACCCTTTTCCTCCTTGACCTTATCCATTATTTCTTCAAATGGGTCGATATCTTCCTTGCTCTTTGGCTTCATACCTAGCACCACATCGCCATACATCTGTACGAAACGGCGATAGCTGTCCCATGCGAAACGGGGATTGCCGCTCTTTTCTGCGAGCGATGCCACAGTCGCATCATTCATGCCAAGGTTGAGTACAGTATCCATCATACCCGGCATAGAAGCGCGTGCACCTGAACGCACGGAAACCAGCAACGGATTTGCAGGATCGTCAAATTTCTTGCCTGTGAGGGCCTCCACATGTGAAACTGCCTTCTCCACCTCTTCTTTGATGCGCTTAACGACTTCATCCTTACCATACTGGGTATATTCTGTACATACCTCTGTGGTGATTGTGAAACCGGGAGGTACCGGCATTCCGAGGAGGTTCATTTCAGCAAGATTTGCGCCCTTGCCGCCGAGAAGATTCCTCATCGAGGCATTTCCTTCAGCCTTACCGTCTCCGAACGTATAAACTCTTTTCATTGAAAATAGGTTGTTTAATTAAACGAATATTGTTTTTCAGTATATTTCTGCCTGTGCCGCCTTTTACTTTTATAAGGAGGGCGGACGCACCTTTGCATCTGCAAATTTAACACATTATAGTGGAGATGCAAATATTAGGACGCTCCTTTTTTCTCATAAAATCTGTTAATTTATAGTTTTTACATGCGGCAATATTAAATTATTTGCATAATTTTACGATGCGAACCAAGCATCTTGAAAACCGATGTCCGCAGACTCCACATAATGGACAAAAAACATGCCCCCACACAGCTACGTATATTGGCTGCCGTCATCTCTCTGATAACGGTGGCCTTGGGCTTTGCCATGAACCATCACCACCATGGCCAGGACGGGAACATATGCATGTGCGCAATGCACGAAGGCAATAGCCACAGCGGACACGGAAGCCAGCTGCCATGCCATTCTCAGGTGTATATCATTGACAATAATGACACCCGCACCACAGACCCCGACAGCCTGGACAATTGCAACCAGTCTTCCCACGGCCATACGCCGGGCGAACATTGCTGCCTGTCCATGACTTATTGCATCCACTCTATACAAAGGCATCTGGCAACAGTAGCCCTGATACCACTAACGATAGGCGAGACAGCTTCTAGCCTTTTCCGTCGCATGCCTATGCGTGCGCCACCGGCAATTGGATGAAACTGAATACGGGAAGCCCTTTTGATAAATGCTTCCCATAAAATCCACATCATCCAACAATTAAACAAACAAGCATCATGAAAAAAATATACAGCCTCCTGATTGCAGGGGCAACTGCCGTGTACATGCTGCCATCATGCTCACACGACCATTCATCACACGACCACGGCAACGAAGGCGAACACACCGAGACCCACAATGAACACGACGGACATGCACACCAGACCACAGAAGAATCCGCAGATGGGGCAGATGAGATTATCTTAAAGCCTGAAACCGCTGCAAGATTTGGCGTAGCAACCGATACCGTATCATTAAAGCCCGCATGGCGTACAATAAAGGTCACGGGGCAGATCATATCTTCACCAAGCGATGCTTCGGTCGTGACCGCACCGACATCAGGCATAGTGTCCTTCATTCCTGGCATAACCACCGGCTATCAAGTAAAATCCGGCGCCCCCATAGCACGAATATCATCAAAAGGCATGACAGGAGGAGACCCAAACGAGAGCGCAAGGGCCTCTATGGAAGCGGCAAAGCGTGAACTTGACCGTATCGCCCCGCTCCATCAGGAAGGCATAGTCTCCACACGAGAATACAATGCCGCACAGGCTGCTTACGATGCGGCCCGTGCTGCCTATAGCGGACAGGCGGCATCCGGGACAGCATCGGCAACAACTTCAGGCGCTATAACCTCCCTCCTGGTATCCCAAGGCCAATATGTAGATGCCGGCGCTCCCATTGCCACAGTATCATCAAACACCCGCCTCACACTGCAAGCCGACCTGCCAGAAAAGTACCTTAATTTCCTGCCGCTCATCGATGACGCCAACATCCGCCTGTCATACAGCGACACAACCATCCCCCTGTCGTCGCTAAACGGAAAACGCATCACCACATCTGCAGCAGCTTCATCCACCCTGCCCGGCTACATACCGGTTGTTTTCACTTTCGACAACAACGGCACGGCAATCTCAGGAGCCATGACAGAGGTATACCTTAAAGCCAGCATACCCGGAGAGTCTGTTGTCCTGCCATTAGAGGCCATCAGCGAACAGCAAGGACGGTATTTCGTGTATGTAAAGGTCGATGATCATGGCTATGTGAAGACTCCTGTAGAAATCGCCGGACGTGACGGACAGGATGTCATCATATCATCTGGACTTACCCCCGGCGACCAAGTCGTCACACGCGGAGCATCCATAGTCCGTATGGCAGAGACATCTGGAGTTGTACCAGAAGGGCATCACCATCATTAACAAATAAAACAGAACACAAAAATGCTGAACCGTATAATCAAGTTCTCGCTCACCAACCGTATAACGGTGGTGGCGGCAGCTATTGTGCTGCTACTTGCCGGCACCATTGTGTTGCTGCGCACTGAAGTAGATATATTTCCAGACCTGAACGCCCCAACTGTAGTGGTGATGACAGAAGCGCCTGGACTTGCCCCGGAAGAGGTTGAAAAACTTGTAAGCTACCCTATAGAGACAGCTGTAAACGGCGCAACAGATGTGCGGCGTGTCCGTTCGTCTTCTTCCACAGGATTCTCTGTGGTATGGGTTGAATTCGACTGGGGGACTGACATCTACCGAGCACGTCAGATTGTATCTGAACGTCTGCCGGAAGTTGCCGACCGTCTGCCTACAGGCGTCAAGACCCCAACAATGGGCCCGCAGTCATCAATCCTCGGTGAAATAATGATAATAGGCCTTACAGCAGATTCCACCTCGATGAGCGACCTACGCACCATCGCCGACCGCACAATACGCCCACGTCTGCTGGCTATGGGTGGTGTGTCCCAGGTATCAGTCATCGGAGGAGACATCAAAGAATACCAGATACGCATCTCACCGGAATCCATGCGCCATTATGGTGTCACCCTCGATGAAGTGATGACAGCCGTAAACGGAATCAACGACAACGCCTCAGGAGGCGTACTATATGAATACGGCAACGAATACCTCATAAAGGCCGATATTAACACTACTTCTACCGAAGACATCGGCCAGGCCGTAGTACGCTCAGACAGCAACGGTATAGTACTGGTTTCAGACATCGCAGATGTAAGCCTGGGACACAAGCTTCCGCGCATAGGCACAGCTTCCGTAGAGGCACACCCGGCCGTAATACTCACCGTAACAAAACAACCGGCAGCCGGCACAATAGCCCTGACAGAAAATATCGACAAATCACTGGAGGAGCTGAAGTCCACCCTACCCTCTGATGTGAATATTTCCACTGACATATTCCGCCAGAGTTCCTTCATTGACAACTCCATTTCCAACCTACAGGAATCGCTGCTCGAAGGCGCGCTGTTTGTAATAGTGGTGCTATTCTTCTTCCTGATGAATATACGCACCACACTGATCTCCCTGGTTGCCCTTCCTTTGTCTGTAATAATATCAGTACTGGTTCTCAACCTGATGGGATATACCATCAATACCATGAGCCTGGGAGGCATAGCGATTGCCATCGGGTCGCTTGTCGATGATGCCATAGTCGATGTCGAAAACGTATATAAGCGGTTGCGCGACAACCGGTCGCTTCCTCCTGAGAAGCGGCAGTCCACCATATCGGTTGTATACCATGCATCTGCCGAAGTAAGGATGCCGATATTCAATTCGTCGCTAATAATAATCGCAGCCTTCCTTCCCCTGTTCTTCCTCACAGGTATCGAAGGAAAGATGCTTATACCGCTGGGAGTCTCGTTCATCGTGGCGCTCATAGCGTCTACAATTGTGGCCCTGACAGTCACTCCGGTCCTATGCAGCTACCTCCTGGGGAGCGGCAAGGCAATGTCCAACCTTGACAAGCAGCCATGGATAGCCGTCAAGATACGCAACATGTACTCAAAAGGGCTGCTATGGAGCATGGGTCATAAAAAAGGGCTGCTATGGGGCACCGGGATACTGTTCATTATATCCGGCGTATTGTTCTTTACTTTGGGACGCAGTTTCTTACCGGGCTTCAATGAAGGTTCGTTCACTATAAACATATCCGCACTGCCAGGCATATCGCTTGAACAGAGCGATGCCATCGGAGCTGAAGCCGAACGCATCATACTTTCAACCCCTGAAGTACTGACAGTCGCACGCAAGACCGGACGAGCAGAATTAGATGAACACTCACAAGGTGTGAACGGCTCCGAACTTGAAGCGCCATACAAGCTGAAAGACCGCTCACGCAGTGAAGTACTCGCCGAACTACGTTCAAGGCTATCACAGATACCGGGAGCTGCAATCGAGATAGGACAGCCTATTTCACACCGCATCGATGCGATGCTTTCAGGCACAGAAGCCCAGATAGCAATCAAACTATTCGGTGACGACCTGCAGCAACTATACTCAACAGGAAGCAAGATTAAGAATGCGATATCCGGTATTGAAGGGATTGTCGATGTCAACGTTGAGCAACAAGTCGAACGCCCCCAGCTTGATATACGCCCGCGACGCGGACTCATGGCCCGGTACGGTATAACGAATGCGGCATTCAACCAGTTCATAAATGTCGCCCTTGGCGGAGAGGTAGTGTCTCAGGTCTACGAGGACGGTTTACCTTACGATATTACCGTCAGGTTGGACGATTCCAGACGCGGCTCTGCTGAAAATATAGCCGACCTGATGATTGACTCAAACCAAGGAAAAATCCCGCTAAGCTATATAGCGGACGTCGTATCTGCCACCGGACCGAATACAATAAACCGCGAGAACGTAAAACGCCGCCTCGTCATATCGGCAAATGTCGATGGGCGCGACCTTCGGGGAGCGGTCAACGACATACGCAATGCCATCGGTTCATCAGTACAGCTTCCGGAGGGATACTACATCAACTACGGCGGCCAATTTGAAAGCGAGGCTCAAGCTTCACGCACCCTTTTGTGGGCCACACTCGGAGCACTGCTCATCATACTGATGCTGCTCTACCACGAATTCAGGGACATGCCCCAGTCGCTGGTCATCCTTATAAACATGCCACTGGCCATGATTGGAGGCATACTTATACTTAGGCTGACATCCGGTGAACTGAACATTCCGGCCATAATAGGCTTTATATCCCTGTTAGGGATCACTACTCGTAACGGCATGCTCCTGATATCACGCTACAACCACCTGCGCGATGAAGGCGTCAGCCTCGTTGAGCGCATACGCACCGGATCGTCCGACCGCCTTCTACCGATTGTAATGACTGCCCTAACCTCCGCCCTAGCCCTGATACCGCTTGCGCTACGCGGAGGCGAACCGGGCAACGAGATACAGTCACCGATGGCCATCGTGATTCTCGGGGGACTCATCTCATCAACTATCCTCAACGTGTTCATAGTCCCTGTGCTATATTACATGATTACAAAAAGAAAAGAAAAATGAGACGTACACGACACATTAATAATCTAATATATGCCCTGGCTGCCATATTCAGCACGCAGACAATATCGGCCCATGACATCGACAGGATAGCGGCAGAAATGGCCGGGCGCAACCTTGCTGTAGCATCAAGTTCGGCATCCATGGAATCAGACCTTTTATCCCTGAAGGCTGAAAACCAACTTGAAGCCCCTGAGATTGAGTTCGAGCACCTATGGGGCGGGAAAGGAGCAAAAGACAAAACCGGCATAACTGTAAGCCAAGGCTTTGACTGGCCTGGGGTATATGCGGCAAGGTCAAAGGCCATCAGCATACAGAAGCAGACCATCGGCCTGCTCCATCGTGCCAACCTCCTTGACAAGGCACTTGAAGCAAAACTGGCCATCTACGACCTTATATATGCACGCCAGCAACTTGCCCTGGTAGACACAATAAGCGCCAACATAGGGCGCATATTAGCCGCCACCGAATCTGGGTACCGTCGTGGCGAATACACAATATTAGACGTCAACCGACTAAAAGTGGAGACCGTCAACATACAGCGCCGCCACCGCGACATAGCATCGCGTATAGCTATGCTAACAGCCTCCATCAATGCCCTCAACGGGGGTAAAGATGCTTCTGAGATGACAGACGGCCTGAATGCATTCCCACCTGAGCATATGCTTTCCTACGGAGAATATGCCGATGAAGCTGAAAGGCTCGACCCCACCCTCGAGGCGGCAAGGATGGGGCAACAGGCCGCCAAGCAAATGGAAACCGCAGAAAAACGCTCGTCATTCCCTGGATTCTCACTAGGCTACCGTTATTCACGTGAGGAAGGCATCAATTTCCACGGATTCACGGCCGGGATTTCCCTGCCGTTCCTCAGGAAAAACTACCGGAAAGAATCTGCAAAGGCACTTGCGCTGGCCAATTCATATGATGGAAACGAAGCGCTTGTATCAAGGATCGCACAGATTAAGGCTGCATACGAAAACGCCTCCAGGCTACGCGATGACAATGCAGCATTTGCCGCCGTATTTGAAAACAGCGACAACATACGCCTCCTATCACGCGCATATGCCGGCGGACAGATGTCAAGCGTTGAGTATCTCACAGACATAAACTACTTCCTGGATGCAAACCTCACCTACCTACAGAGCCGCTACGACTATGCCATAGCCCTCGCACAGCTCAACAGGTACACATTGCTACAATACCTCTGAAAATAACACATTAAATTACAATATCCCCCGCTTTACATGGTAGTGAAGCGGGGGATATTATTATGCCTTCAATCCGACGACTTCTGGAAACGGCGGTTGGTCAAGGCGAAGCGAACAAGCAGATAATTTATAGGAATACATATCAGCATAGCCGGCAACAAAGCATACGCTTTGCCTACAACACCAGTAAACATTGCAACCAACAATGTCTGCAGCCCAAGATTTATAATATGGCTGGCTGCAAACGATGCAGCATTCTTTTTATTGGGACGGGTATGGAATGTGAAATAATTTGACAAAATAAAATTCACACAGAAACTGATACCATAGCTCACCGGAGCACCGGCCAAAGCAGACATACCTGCCAATTCTACCAGCGCAACATAAAAGACATATTGCAATACAGTTGCCACACCTCCTACCATCACATACCGCACAAGCTCAACTTTCTGGCTTGAAGAGCGTGCCACTGATCTTATAATATCCTTTACATCCATACGGTTGATTATATAATACAAACTGTATCTTAGCCCGTCATTCAACAGCCAATAACGGTATTGGACCGCCTATACAACGCCACAAATTTCGTCAGAATTCCCGGAATCTGCAATGATTCCACCGAAAAAACCAAATAATTAAATCGCCCCAGCGTCCTGCAATGCTGAAGCGACGGATAAGATAATATTGATACCGCAACCCGGCAATATTCGATGTAGAAATATTCCTGTCCTCGCATCAAAACTGGAATAGTCAAGGCCGGACATGGATTGTTCCAAGTCCGGCCTTGAATTAATTGTATACTGACAGGGCGACGGCTATTTCAGTGTGCCGCTTTCTGCCTGCTGGATCATTTCCTTGCTGGCCGTAATATATATCTCTACACGGCGGTTCTGGGCACGTCCCTCTGAAGTGTCGTTCGATGCTACATAGTCTTGCATCGGCAGCCCCTCAGCCTGAATACGTGTAGGCTTCACCCCACTGTTCACCAGATATGTCATCACAGCATCCGCACGGCCTGTAGCTACACGCTCGTTAACGGCATATGTCCCAGTATTGTCCGTAAATCCCAATACCGTAACATCTGTCCCGGGATTGTTTATCAGATTGTTGGCAAAGCCGGTAAGGTCCTTCTTTGCATTTGCACTCAACGATGTACCGTTAAGAGGGAACAGTATACCGCCATCAAAAGTCACCTTGATAGCCTGAAGGCCGTTATTGTCCTTAACATCCTCGACCTTGGCCTGCTCTGCAAGCTGTGCCTCCAGCTCCTTCTTCTGCTTGTCCATCTTGTTGCCGATGAGCGTACCGGCGCCAGCGCCTACGGCTGCACCTATGGCAGCACCTATGCCTGCTCCCTTGCCGCCGCCGATAAGAGCACCCAGGCCAGCACCCAGGCCAGCACCGCCGCCGCCGCCGATAAGAGCACCCTTACCCGTATTCGTCATTGAAGAACAAGATGTCTGGCCTATCAATAGGCAGGCACTCATCAATGCCGCCCCTGCTACATGTAATAGTTTCATAATTTCAAATTTTACTTTATGTTTGATTAATTGTTGAATTTACGCAATTTAAACAGTATCTCTATACTTTTTTATCCTAACCTTCTGACTTACACATATACCGTGAAGCCTTTCCAGAAAATAAGGGATGCAAAGTTAACACAAATTGTTAAATTTCGCATTTTCGCCCAAATGTTTTATTACAATATTTACAAATATTCCCCCGGATGAGTTTGGCCAGAACCGGAATAATTAACTAAATTTGTAGCCGGAACAAAGAAGGCCGACAAGGGTTGACATCCTGAAGGCCTGGTAAAAATTCGGTTATATGGCACGAGGCGTGCAACGTACATCAAAAAATAGACCATCCACATTATGGTATCATATCGGCGCATCTTTTGCGGTGATTGCCTGGGGTCTCTCGTTCGTATCCACTAAGATCCTGCTCGATGCAGGACTCAGTACACTTGAAGCATATGTCTACCGCTTCATAATAGCCTACCTTATAATATTGGCAATATTCCACAAACGCCTGTGGAGTCATTCTCTGCGCGACGAAATGATGTTCCTACTTTGTGGAATGCTTTCCGGATCAGTATATTTCATGCTTGAAAACACCGGTCTTGAATATACCCTGGTATCGAACGTATCGCTACTCACATCCACATCACCCCTGCTTACAACCCTCCTTGTAGGCATCCTCTATAAAGGAGAACGCATAACTGGCGGAACCATATTGGGCTCTATAGTAGCCCTTACCGGCGTGGCATGCGTGATTTTCAACACTAGTTTCAGCGGATTCCAGGTGAACCCTTTGGGCGACTGTCTTGCCCTGCTCGCATCCCTGTGCTGGGCGCTCTACGCCATCCTTCTCAGACGCCTCACCGCCCACTATTCCGTATGGTTCATAACCCGAAAGACATTTTTCTACGGGCTGCTGTCGTCTCTGCCATTCCTGGCAATGGAGCCGCATTTTGTAGGCTTCAAAGTGCTGGCAGAACCAGCCGTATGGGGCAATATAATATTTTTGGCATTATATGCATCACTCATCGCATTCATCCTGTGGGCACAGGCCAATAAGGGGTTAGGTTCTGTAAAAGCCGGCAACTATATGTATTTCCAGCCTGTCATAACACTCATTGCATCAGCCATACTCCTCGGTGAGGCCATCACAGTGGTAGGCGTAACAGGATGCGCACTTATAATCGCTGGAGTATGGATGGGTGACTGGCTAACCCGCCGCAACGCCGCCAAATAACCAGAGCAACACATAACTTCAACAATTTACGGAATGCCTGGAACATTCCACCATGGGTTGTCCGAATACCCCGCCACGGCCATGGAAAAACGAGGCAAACTCCCCGAAATGGGATAAGCAGAGGAATTTTTTATGTTATCAGCGGTTTGTTTTTCGGAAATCCGACAATTCTGCGTAACTTTGCATTCATTTTATCTGAAGTCATTGATAACATCAAAATATGGGCATATTCGGCAAACTGTTCTCAAAAGAGAAGAAAGAAACTCTTGACAAGGGTCTTGAACGCACCAAGGAAGGAATATTTTCAAAAATAAAGCGCGCCATCGGAGGTAAGTCAACCATCAGCGATGACGTATTGGACGAACTGGAGGAGGTATTCATCACCAGCGATGTCGGTGTCGAGACAACCATCAAGATAATTGACCGCATACAGAAACGCGTTGCGCGCGACAAATACGTCAATTCCGCAGAGCTTAATTCCATGCTATGCGAAGAGATATCCGGAATGCTTTCCGAAAATGTGGCATACGATGAAGATACTGACGACTTCTCTGTACCGGCTGACAGGAAGCCATATGTTATAATGGTGGTTGGTGTCAACGGCGTCGGCAAGACCACAACTATCGGCAAGCTCGCCGCCCAGTTCAAAAGGGCCGGACTCAAGGTGATGCTCGGCGCAGCTGATACATTCCGTGCAGCGGCAGTGGAACAGCTCGATATCTGGGGGCAACGCGCAGGCGTACCTGTCATCAAGCAGCAGCTCGGCAGCGACTCCGCGGCAGTGGCTTTCGACACTGTATCCGCAGCCGTTGCACAAGGTATGGACGTGGTGATAATCGACACGGCCGGACGACTGCACAACAAGAAAGGTCTGATGGACGAGCTCACCAAGATACGCAACGTGATGAGCCGTGTAGTACCCGATGCACCACATGATGTCCTGCTCGTACTTGACGGATCCACAGGTCAGAACGCTTTTGAGCAGGCCAAACAATTTGTGGCTGCTACAAAAGTCAACCAGCTTGCAATCACCAAGCTCGATGGCACGGCCAAAGGCGGGGTTGTGATCGGCATCAGCGACCAGTTCAAGATACCCATCAAATATATCGGCCTAGGCGAAGGAATAGATGACCTGCAGGTATTCCGCAAGGACGAATTCGTGAAATCTCTCTTTGGTCAGGAATAGCAGCCGTACAGCAATGGCAAAGAAGGTAGACGTAATAACGATGGGGTGCTCCAAGAACCTCGTCGATTCTGAGCGTGTAGTGAGGATGCTTTCCGATGCCGGGTTCAAGGCCTCGCATAACGCCGACACCCTGACAGGAAGCATAGCCATAGTGAATACATGCGGGTTCATCGGCGATGCCAAAGAGGAATCCATCGACATGATACTGAAATGCTGCCAGGCAAAAAGCGAAGGCAAGCTTGAAAAGGTATATGTGATGGGATGCCTGTCTGAACGTTACAAGGACGCGCTTCCGGCAGAAATACCTGAAGTTGACGCTTGGTACGGGAAATTTGACTGGGATGGAATAATATCCAGCCTGCGCAAGGATGCGTTCCCATCCCCTTCAAGGCCATGGGAACGCACACTCTCCACCCCGCCCCATACTGCATACCTAAAGATAGCCGAAGGGTGCAACCGTTTCTGCTCGTTCTGCGCCATCCCGCTCATCACCGGACGTTTCCGCTCACGCCCGGAAGAAGACATACTTGATGAGGTAAAGTCACTGACCGCCAAAGGCGTAAAGGAATTCAACATCATCGCACAAGACCTGTCGAGCTATGGTCTGGACATTTATGGCAAACAGACCCTTGCCAGCCTGATCGACAACATGGCCGGGATACCGGGTGTCGAATGGATACGGCTTCACTATTTTTATCCAGCGCAATTCCCTTATGACATTCTTGATGTAATGAACCGCCACGAAAACGTGTGCAAATACATCGACATAGCCCTACAACACTGTTCCGACAAGGTACTGGCAAACATGCGACGCCACATTACCGGCGAAGAGACACGCCTACTTCTGGATACGATACGCAGAAAAGTGCCCGGCATACATATACGTACCACATTGATGGTAGGATTTCCCGGAGAAGGCGAAGCCGAGTTTGAAGAACTTAAAAACTTTATACGCGAACAGCGGTTCGAGCGCATGGGGGCATTCGCCTACTGCGAGGAAGAGGACACTTACGGGGCTCGCAACTTCACCGACGACATTCCTGACGAGGTAAAGCAAAGCCGCCTTGACGAACTAATGGCCATACAGGAAGAAATCGCCCTGGAATCAAACTTGGGCAAGGTCGGACAGACATTAAAGGTACTTGTTGAACGGGAAAGTGACGGGCACTATATAGGACGCACCCAATGGGACTCACCGGAAGTCGATCCGGAAGTGCTAATCACCAAGGATATCACACTATCTCCAGGTGAATTCGCCGAAGTGACGGTAACTGAAGCTCTGCCTTTTGAACTTATCGGCCATCCAACAAACAAACATTAATAACCGACAATGCTCATCCATCCCGATGTAGAGACCGCCATAAGGCTGTGCCTGCGGCATAACCGCCCGTTTGTGGCATATAGCGCACCGGGCAGCAGTACACTTCATTTCCACTCATCCGGTACAACTGTGGAATGCCCTGGAAACAGGCATTTCATAATAAGCGCATTCAATTCACCCGTCAGCGAAATGCTCCACATTCCCCTGACACACAATGCGGCAGAAACCATATCACTCCTTGCCGATACAATACCATCCCTACCTACATACCCATCCCCATTACCGCCAAAACCAACCACCCATTCCAGTTACACCGCAGGACTTGCACGGGTGATCTCCCATTTGCGCACCCACGGCGGCAAATGCGTAATATCACGGGCGATATGCGGACAATACACCGATGAGGCCGACTGGATAGGTTTCGCCAAGGAATATTTCAATACATACCCGGACACACACCGTTACTTTTACCACACACCGCAGACCGGGACATGGATTGTGGCCTCCCCGGAACTGCTGTTACGCTACGACAGCACCTCAATGCGCTTGTCAACCGTCTCCCTTGCCGGGACTCGCATTGCCGGAAGCAAACAGCCGTGGGATGAAAAAAACATTAAGGAGCACAATATTGTTACGGATTTTATAACCAGCACATTAAGGAATGCTGGAATAGAACCGCACACTGCCCCTGAAACATCCACAATGCATTTCGGACATATTGAACATCTATATGACCCCATAGAAGCCGAGGCTGTACTCGACAAGCACCAGCTAATGGGACTGCTTGCCGACCTTAGCCCCACCCCAGCACTCGCCGGATATCCACGTAAAGACGCGCTAAAGCTTATCGAGGATACGGAAGGGCACAAGCGTCTCTGCTACGGAGGGTTCATAGGATTTTCCGAGCCCGACGGTAGCGTTGAAACGGTAGTGAACCTGCGTTGCATCCATTTTTGGGCAGGTAGCTACTGCATCTACGCAGGGGGCGGCATAATGCCCGACAGCGACCCTGAACAGGAATGGGAAGAGACACAGCATAAGAGCCGGACGGCAAGATACCTGGCCGAAAAAATGATAAAACATCCCTAAACAAAAAACAAACGACGAAATGTCCAATAACCGTAACGGCCGTCCGTTCACCATAATAATAATTGCGATAACGACAGTGCTCGCACTGTCACTGCTGCCATGGGGTAAACTGACAGGGAATTTCTTCAAGGATTTCAACCTGCTGGAGGACATATCCCGGGAGAAGACCATACATGAGACAGAAGAATTGATCGACCCCGAACTGCTGGCTCTCATGCAGGACAATCCGGATACCGATAGCAGCAAACCCGCACAAAACCCGGACAGAGCACAGGCATCAGTGCCGCAACCAGATACTCTATCCACACATGAACCCCTGGGGCAACCGACCGACACAGCCTACTTACCTGCAGAAATCCCACCAGTCCCTGAAACCGCACCACGCAAGGGAGATATGGTAATGATTGAGGACTACACCACATCAGGCAACGGCCTTGCCAACCTCAGGAAAGCCCTCACACACACAGGACGCCCGGCAAGGGTTGCCATCATAGGCGATTCATATATAGAAGGCGACGTCTTCTCTCAGAACGTTCGCGAATACCTGCAACAGGCATATGGAGGCCGGGGAGTAGGCTACATGGGGCTACATTCCGATATCCCAGGATTCAGGCAGTCTGTGAGGCAGGGAGGCAGCGGATGGTCGGCGCACGATGTGCGCCACACACGCCGTATGGCCCACAAATGGCTTCCAGGCGAATATTTCACCGGCAGCCAGGGTGCAAAGGCCACATACAAAGGCGTGAGCAAGCTCCCCCACGCCTCTGCATGGAACAATACACGTTTCCTTTTCATAGCCCCTTCCGATGGCACGATAACCATAAACGGGGAAAAATATCCGGTGACAGCCTCTGACAACGTACAATGCATCGAGATCACCGGTGAAACATCATCGGTAAGCATAACCAACGGTGTACCCGGGATTACAGGCCTGGGCGTATGGCTTAATGACGACAGCGGGATAACACTCGACTGCATGTCGCTGCGAGGGAACTCAGGGATAAGCCACACTACCCTTAACGAGGAACTGTCGGCACAGGTGGCGGAATTTATCAGCTACGACCTCATAATTGTCGAATACGGCATAAATGCCCTTACGTCCTCACAGAAAGACTACAGCAAATATACCGGATACATGGAAAATGTGATACGTACATTGCGCAGGTGTCATCCACAGGCCGACATTCTCCTGATGGGGATAGGAGACCGCGGCCAGAAGCGGGGAGGGGCTGTACACTCGCTGCCCACATGCCGCAACATGGTTGATGCGCAACGGAATGCCGCCCGGAACACCCGTATACTGTTCTGGGACACACGCGAAGCCATGGGTGGCGAAGACGCAGTTGTGGCATGGAGGAACGACCGCCTCGTCAACGCCGACTACATTCACCTCAACCATAAGGGCGGCGAAGTGCTTGGCAAGAAACTGGCCGATGCCATAATAGACAACCTGAACCGCCTATGAACCGCCTCCTCTCCACATACTTTATATTGTCGGCACTCGCAGTGCCGCAGGCAAATGCCCAGGAAACACAGGACTCACCCACGTTTGCAAACGACTTTGATATCCGCGTTAATCCGGAACTGGATAACGTAATGTGCGATTCCCTGCCGCAATTTGCCCCGGGCGACTATTCCGCCTTCCCGTTCATCGACACCGCCGGCAACAGGATAGACATGAACGGCGCAGACTGGAGCAGGCTAAGGCAAAGGCTCAGTGAAGGGATGTTGTTGCCAGGGATGCCTTTCTCGATAGTGCACATTGGCGACTCGCACATCCAGGCCGACGGCGCTACCGGAATCACACGTAAGATGTTCCAGGAACGCTACGGCAATGCCGGGCGCGGGCTTGTCATCCCGTTAAAGATGGCCGGAACAAACGAGCCAAGAGACTACAAGATAACATCCACATCCAAAGGCTGGCAGACCGCCCGGCTCATGAAAACGCCATGGATGTCGGAAATGCAGTTCACTGGAGTGTCAATCACCCCCGGCACACACACATTCAACCTATCGGTAGGGCTTCTCACCCGCACGCTGGAAATAAACCCGTTCAACACCATAAGGCTGTTCCACACTGGCTCTCCATTAACAGTGAAAGCAGTGGAATCGCGCGGAGACATGATGCGCTTCTCCACAAGTATAGGCAGCGGGTATACCGACATATACCTTGACAAGCCCGTCACAGACGTTACTCTGGACATGTCATGCACAGGAGGCAAGGCCCACATCGGAGGATTGGCGCTATACAACGGGCAGCCGGGCATCGTGTACAGCACCATAGGAAACAACGGGGCCGCATACATGTCATACAATTCCATAGGCAGCATCGGAGCAGGCATCAGGCCGCTCCAACCCGACCTGGTGGTCATATCGCTAGGTGCGAACGAGGCCTTCGGAAATGTGACAGACAGCCAGTTCCGCCAGTCAATCAACGCCTTCGTCGAAGACATACGCCAAGAAAACCCAAATGCCGGCATACTGCTTGTCACACCCATGGAATGCCAGCGGCGTACATCCAGCAGGACAGGCAAAGGACGAAAGCGCAGACGCACGACAACCTATTCGGTAAACACCGACATCAAACGCCTGCGCGACGTCATCATACAATACGGAAAAGACAACCACATACCGGTTTACGACCTATACGGAGTGGCAGGCGGGACAGGCGCATCCGGGAAATGGATAGACAACAGCCTTATGGGCCGTGACCGCATCCACAATACATGGGAAGGGTACGACCTACAGGGACGCCTTTTCTACGATGCCCTGTCGGAATGCCTGGAGAACATGCCTCCTCCTCCATTACCCCTGCCAATTGTACCCGAAGGGCAGGATACCGGCCAGATACATTCACAAAAACCATTATAACATCCAACCCTCCACATAAAGATGGACAAGATTCTGAACCTCGACTTCTCCCTGATAAAAGACCTGCTGTCTTTCGACAGGCAGAACCCGCTGCTGTTCAATTCTGGGCTGTTCCTGCTGCTATTCGCAGCATTCATGCTCATATACCAGTGTGTAAGGCGCGTACGTTGGCTGAAAATGATAACGGTAATAGCCTTCTCGCTATATTTCTATTACAAGTCAAGCGCCGGGTACTGTTTCATCCTTCTTGGCGTATGCGTCAGCGACTACATCATAGGTATCGCCCTTGGAAAATCCGTACGCAGTTGGCTAAGGAAGTCATGGGTGGCGTTAAACGTAGTTTTAAATGTCGGGATGCTTGTTTATTTCAAGTATTTCAACCTCCTGTACGAAACTTTCTGCAACATAACATCCACCCGCTTCGACCCGCTTGACATAATCCTTCCGGCAGGCATATCATTCTTCTGTTTCCGCTCCATAAGCTATATCGTGGACATATACCGGCGGCAGCTGGAGCCATGCAGGAATTTCCTGGACTACACATTCTTCCTGACCTTCTTTCCACCGCTTCTGGCAGGACCTGTGGTCCGCGCCAAGGACATGCTGCCACAGATAAAGGAAAACGCCATGGCCACGCATGCCATGGTATCGGAAGGCATGTTCCTCATCATGGCAGGACTCATAAAGAAAGTGGTGATAGCCGACTATATAAGCGGCAACTTCGTGGACCGAATATTCGATAACCCTACCCTCTATTCCGGCTTCGAGAACCTTATGGGTGCATTCGGGTTCACCATCCAGATATACTGCGACTTCTCTGGATACAGCGACATGGCCATCGGCATAGCACTGCTGATGGGCTACCGTTTCAAGGATAATTTCCGGGCACCGTTCAAGGCACAGAGCCCCACCGAATTCTGGAAACGCTGGCATATATCCCTCTCATCATGGCTCATGGACTATGTATACATCCCTCTGGGAGGCAACCGCAAAGGGCGCACTCGACAGAATGTCAACCTTATGTCCACCATGGTGATAGGCGGACTATGGCACGGGGCGTCATGGATGTATGTGATATGGGGCGCATACCACGGCATACTGCTGGCCATCCACAAAGCGATCTCAAAGGCATTCAGGCTTCCGGCTACACTGAAAGGCAACAGGCTCATAACAGCCGCCAACATATTCCTGACGCTCAATCTTATGGTCATAGGCATGATGATATTCCGGGCCCAATCGCTTCAGCACCTTTGGGACATGTGCCATCAGATAACCCATAATTTCAATGCACAAGTGATAACGGCCTTCATCGAAGGCTACCTCTTCATAGTAATAGCCATCGTGGCCGCATACATGATGCACTTCCTTCCTGAATCCTGGACACGGTGGGGAATAAGGCAATATTCGGCATTGCCCACTGTCATACAGGCCATAATATTGGCACTTGTACTGTTCCTTGTCATCCAGACCAGACAGAGCGACCTAGTCCCATTCGTATACCTGCAATATTAGCACCTATCCGGATAATAAATTTGCCTAAATGTCGACATACGCACAGATTTTAAGTATTTTGACTTAAATTTGCAGGCAATTTATAACAACAATCATTACAAGGGCATCCAGACAGCCCGGCCATTCCTGCATGCGAAATATTTTAATAATATCAATCATACTCACAACGTGTACACTGACTGCATACGGACAACAACCGCACGAATATGCTGACAGCACCGCCACAACGTCCGCATCACCTAAAACAGGATTCATCGACAAAATTGTACGTTATTTCAGCGAGTCCAACAAGCGATCTGACAAGGCATTCGATTTCAGCATCATAGGAGGGCCACACTACTCTTCCGACACAAAATTCGGTATAGGGCTGGTAGCTGCCGGGCTTTACAGGCACAACCGCACCGACACAACCATACAGCCGTCAAACGTATCGTTCTACGGAGATGTGTCGACCGTAGGGTTCTATCTGGGAGGCATACGCGGATCGCATATCTTTCCGGCCGACCGCTTCCGCCTGAACTACAAGGTATACTTCTATTCATTCCCGACACACTTTTGGGGCATCGGCTACCATATGGGCGAAAACAGTGACAACGACACCAAATACAAACGCCTGCAGTCAAAGGCAGAAGCCACATTCCTGTGCCGTCTGGCACCGAATATATACATAGGCCCGTCCGCCTCATTCCAGTATGTGGACGCCAGGCAAGTAGACCATCCGGATCTATGGGAAGGACAGGCACTCAAAACCACAAATTTCAGCCTCGGGCTGGAATTCTCGTACGACTCACGCGATTTCATAGCCAACGCAAGCAAAGGCGTGTACATATGCATGTCACAGCATTTCTACCCCCGTTTTCTTGGCAACAGGAAATACAACTTCTCACTCACGGAGATAACAGCCAACAATTACAGCCCCCTCTGGAAAGGCGCAATCCTGGCTTCCCAGATACATGGCCGGTTCACCTACGGCCACACCCCATGGGGTCTCCTTTCGACCCTCGGCGGCAGCGAATCGATGCGCGGATACTACGATGGGCGCTACCGCGACATGAACGCCGTCGACATCACACTGGAACTACGCCAGAAAATATACCGCCGCAGCGGGGCTGTAGTATGGATAGGCGCAGGCAACGTATTCCCATCCCTCAAACAGTTCCGTTGGGGACATACGCTGCCAAACTACGGGATAGGCTACCGCTGGGAATTCAAACAACGAATGAACGTACGTCTCGACCTCGGTTTCGGGCGTCACACAACAGGATTCGTATTCAACATCAATGAGGCATTCTGACAAAACAACATCCGTACGGCTTCACACATCATGGCTGATGTGGGCCACACCGCTATTGCTCACCGTTCCTAACATAGCACTCTGCTTCACCGAACAGTATTCCATAGCGGCAAAAATCACAAACATAGTACTTCCGGCAGCATTCTATGCCATAATTTGCGGCCTGTCGCGCAACATAGGACGCACAGTCCTGTTCATGCTCCCGCTAATGATTTTCGCCGCATTCCAGATTGTGCTGCTGAACCTCTACGGCGAATCCATCATCGCCGTAGACATGTTCATCAATGTGGCCACAACCAATGTCTCGGAAGCAACGGAACTGCTTGGCAGCCTTATGTTGGCCATAGCCATAGTGTGCATCCTGTACCTACCTCCGCTTATATCGGGTGGCATCCTGGTTTACAGGAAAGCAAAGGTAGAGGCAACGGCAATACGCAAGTTCCGCCGCACATCATTGGCGCTCTCCGCAGCCGGAATGGCAATGCTGGCATTTACAGGATTCACAGTCCCGGGCTACATGGCAACACGCGAGCTGTTCCCTATCAACGTAATGTCAAACCTGGCATCGGCAATAGTGCGCACCAATGCCACCGCACATTACCATAATACATCAGAAAACTTCTCACACCATGCCTTCACAACCAGGCCCGACTCAATGCCGGAGGTATACGTGATGGTGATCGGTGAGACATCCCGCGCCGAAAACTGGCAACTGATGGGATACGGACGTCCGACAAACCCGAGACTATCGCAACGCAACGACATAACGGCATACCCCAAAGCCCTGTCGGAATCAAACACCACACACAAAAGTGTGCCGATGCTGATGAGCCATCTCGATGCCACCAATTTCGGCGACTCAATCTACTACACAAAAAGCATATTCGAGGCATTTAACGCCTGTGGCTACTCCACAGCTTTCATATCCAACCAACGGCACAACCATTCTTTCATAGACTTCTTCGGGGAACAGGCCAGGCACTGCGAATTCATTACCGACAGCACAGGCCTCCCTCAACACGACATGAAAACAGTGGAATGCATGATTCGCCACATATCCCGGTCAAAGCCGAAAAAGATATTCATGGTGCTGCACACATACGGGTCACACTTCAATTACAGAGAACGGTATCCGGAGGACATGGTACATTTCACCCCGACAGACAACACAGAGGCACGCGCGGCAAACCGTCCGCAACTGCTCAACGCCTACGACAATTCCATAAGATATACCGACCTCATGCTCGACTCTATTATCAACCTGCTCGAAAGCCTCAAAGTACCAGCCGCAATGATATACGCTTCCGACCATGGCGAAGACATATTCGACGACAGACGCGGACGCTTCCTGCATGCATCACCGACAGGCACATACCACCAGCTGCACGTCCCGTTGATATTATGGATGTCCGGTGAATACCGACATATGTTCCCTCAGAAATACGCATCAGCCGAAATGTATAAGGCATGTAACATATCTTCCAGCGCGTCGCTGTTCCACACCATGATAGACATTGCCGGAATATCAACCCCATACCTCAAGCCGGAGTCCGCACTTACCGGAGGAAAGTATGAAGAACCAGAGGCCATGTTCCTCAACGACTACCTTGAAGGCGTCCCATTAAGGTCGTCAGGACTAAGACATCAGGACTTCAGGCAATTTGAACTACACGGCATCGAAATCGGCAGCAAATAAACATATTTAATATTTCTAGGAATCATATGCCAGTAAAAGTTTTCCAAAAATTTTAGTATATACTTAAATATCAATTGATTAAAATTGAGACACAGCGCAAAAGTTTTCCAAAACCGAAATTTTTATAAAAACTTTCATCAAATAAAATTGTATTATAATATAATTTGACATAACTTTGCCAAGCCAAATAAAGGCAAGTTTAACATCATACAACATCCACAAAATCCCCTCAAAAAATCCACAATGATACAGACAGTATTAAAGCGTGACGGCCGTATAGTAGGTTACAACGAAGAAAAAATCAAGGCCGCCATACGCAAGGCCATGCTTACCACAGACCTCGGCGAGGACGAAGCCTTGATACTGAAAATAGCCGACCGCATCGGGGTAACCGGAAAGGAAAGCATGACTGTCGAGGAAATTCAGGACCGCGTTGAAGTTGAACTGATGAAGAGCCCCCGCAAGGAAGTGGCAAAAAAATATATCGCATACCGAAACCAGCGCAGCATTGCACGGCGTGCCAAGACACGCGACATCTTCCTGGAAATAATCGAAGCGAAAAACAACGACATCACACGCGAAAACGCCAACATGAACACCGACTCCCCGGCAGGCATGATGATGAAATTCGCAAGTGAGACCACAAAACCATTTGTCGATGACTACCTCCTGTCGGAGGAAGCCCGTGAAGCCGTGCGAAACGGATACATACACATCCACGACAAAGACTACTACCCCACCAAAAGCCTTACATGCGTACAGCATCCGCTTGACAACATACTGCGCTACGGTTTCATCGCAGGCCATGGCGAATCACGCCCGGCAAAACGCATTGAAACCGCCAGCATAATCGCATGCATATCAATGGAGACCGCACAGAACGAAATGCATGGCGGACAGGCCATCCCTGCATTCGACTTCTACCTTGCACCGTATGTGCGTTCATCATTCATTGAAGAAATAAAGAACCTGGAGGCACTGGCCGGAAAGGACTACTCACACCTGTACGACGCCCACATCGACGACTTCCTGTCAAAAAGCCTCGATGGCCTGGAAGGCGAGGAAAGGGTATTGCAGCACGCCGTCAACCGCACAGTGAGCCGCGTCCATCAGGCGATGGAAGCATTCATCCACAACATGAACACCATACACTCTCGTGGTGGCAACCAAGTCGTATTCTCTTCAATCAACTACGGCACAGATACCTCCGCAGAAGGACGCTGTATAATCCGTGAACTCCTGCACTCCACGTACGAAGGAGTGGGCAACGGCGCCACCGCCATATTCCCAATACAGATATGGAAAAAGAAACGCGGCGTAAGCTACCTGCCTGAAGACCGCAACTACGACCTGTACAAGCTTGCATGCAAAGTGACAGCCCGCAGATTCTTCCCGAATTTCGTCAACCTCGACGCCACATACAACCAGCATGAAAAATGGCGTGCCGACGATCCAAAACGGTATCTATACGAAGTGGCGACAATGGGATGCCGGACACGCGTGTTTGAGAACCGCTTTGGGGAAAAGACATCCGTAGGACGCGGAAACCTCAGCTTCACCACTGTCAACATCGTGCGCCTGGCGATAGAATGCATGAACATCATAGACCCGGAGGAACGCATCGCCTCATTCTTCCGCAAACTGGATACCACCCTCGACATCACCGCACGCCAACTGTGTGACCGCTTTGAATTCCAGAAAACAGCACTGGCCAAGCAGTTCCCGCTGCTCATGTCCAAGCTATGGGTAGGCTCAGAAAGCCTTAATCCAGGCTCGACAATAGAACCGGTAATCAACCAGGGCACTCTCGGTATCGGATTCATCGGCCTTGCGGAATGCCTCATAGCCCTGACCGGCAAGCACCACGGCGAAAGCGAGGACGCACAGGCACTGGGCCTTAAGATAGTGTCGCATATGCGCAGCCGCATCAACGGATATTCCGAAAAATACAACCACAACTTCTCTGTACTGGCCACCCCGGCAGAAGGGCTATCCGGAAAATTCACCCAGAAAGACCGCAAATCCTTCGGCGTCATACCAGGAGTGACCGACAAGGCATACTACACCAACTCCAACCATGTCCCCGTCTATTACCACTGCTCCCCAAAGCACAAGGCAAAAGTGGAAGCCCCATACCATGCCCTCACAGGCGGAGGACACATATTTTATGTGGAAATCGACGGTGATGCCACCCACAACCCGGATGCCATATCACAGGTTGTCGACCTTATGGACAAATACAACATCGGCTACTGCTCCGTCAACCACAACCGCAACCGCTGCATGGAATGCGGCTATGAGGATGCAACCGAAGGCCTGGAAAAATGTCCGCAATGCGGTTCTGCAAACATCGACCGCCTACAGCGTATCACAGGCTACCTGGTTGGCACTACCGACCGCTGGAACAGCGGAAAACTCGCAGAGCTCCACGACCGCATTGTGCACAAATAGAGAGCAGCCCTCCAATGAGAGTACTTAAGATAGTAGAAGGCACATCGGTCGACGGCCCGGGCCTGCGCACATCGGTCTACCTTGCAGGATGCCGCCACCACTGTCAGGGATGCCACAACCCACAATCATGGGACCCCGATGGCGGCCGTGAGATGTCCGTAAGCCAGCTCCTTGAAGTCATCAGCGAGAACGAGGCCGACGTCACCCTGACAGGAGGCGACCCGCTGATGCAGATCGAACCACTGCTGGAACTTGCCAAAGGAATAAAAGCCTTGGGACTGAACATATGGCTATACACAGGCTACACATTTGAACAGATAATGTCTGATGACAGCCTGCGGCGCATAACCGGAACTGTCGACACAATAGTGGACGGCCCGTTCATATCCTCCCTCCGCGACACCTCCCTGCCGTTCCGCGGCTCAAGCAACCAGCGCATACTCAACATGCCAGCCGGCACACCCTGGGAAAGCGGCATGATAGACTGAAATCAACATCCGATATCAATTATGGACAACAGATACAACGGCAACAGCCAGGAAGAAGAATATCCCGCAGCATCATCCCCCTACGATGACACATACATACCCGAAGACGAGTTTGACGCCCGTCTGGACGCATTCATAGGCACAACCGACCCCGAAGAGCTGCAGAAAATGAACGAACGCCTGGAAAAAATCCTCGCCCGTAAGCTTAAAGAAAAACAGGAAAACAAAAAAGGACAGGACACCGGCAAATAATAAAAGTGGCCTGCGAGGGGATTTGCAGACCACCAAACATGGCCTCCGTCATCGCGACGCAATGCCATATCAATAGTTGAGGTATGCAAATGTAATGTTAAAATCCGACCTGGCAAAGCTCCGGGTCATTTTTTTTTGCGGAAACGGGCCGAGACATATTCCCATGCATCCTTCTGTATCCTTGACCCAGCCAACCGGTTAAGCACAATATATATCGCCGCAGCGCCGGCAAAATGCAATGCCATTGAAAGCACAGCCGGCAACGGAATCCTGACAAGCCACACAAAAGCCATCGACACCAGCGAAAACCCGACATAAGGCACACAATCGGCGATGTATGAGGCCACGCTCGCGCCCGTTACCCGCACTGTCACAGCCAAAGTGGCCAGCCACGTGACCGCTGACGCCAGCAATTGCCCGTAAAGCAATATCTTTATGCCATATACGGCATCCGACGGCGTCTCCATGCCGATATACGGCAACGTGGCAACAAGCGCCAATATCGCCCCGCCGTCACGCAGCAGCTCCAGCCACACAATAAGCCTTGACCTCCCCAAGGCTATGACATAGTTATTATACAGCGATGTAAGCACCGTGAACACCCCACGCAACAGAAGCAATTGGAACAGCACGATCGACGCGTCCCACTTCGTACCGAAAAGCAGATGGAAAATATCAGCCGCCATCACTATCAGTATACCTACGGCAGGGAACAGCAGATAGGATGTAAACCGGTTCATCTTGCGTGCGGCACGGTTGAACCTGTCACAGTCATCCTGCACTGCCGAAAGCGCCGGAAGGAAAGACGAGGTCAGCACCTGCGAAAGCGATGATATCCCCATCTTGCTCCACTTGTCGCTCTGCGTGTAATAGCCCAGCGACACAAGCCCCACCCTGTTCCCGATAAAAAACGAATATATGTTCTGGAACAGCGTATTGAGGAACGAAGAGAGCATCATCCCCGAACCCACGCCCATGAACGAACGCAGCGACGCCCACGAGCACCTCATCTGCGGACGCCAGCGGCTAGTGGCCCACAGCACACCCGACTTCACACCCGAAAGCGCCACACTCTGCCATACAATCGCCCACGCGCCATACCCGGCCACAGCAAGCCATATCCCCACGACAGCCCCTACGGCCAGACCGGCCACATTCGAGACAGCCACCATCGACACATCCATCCGCTTCATCAACCGGTTGGTCTGCACTATGGCCGAAGCATTCAATATGAAAGTAAAGAACATCACACGCGACAGCGGCACAAGGCGCATATCCCCCTGGAAACAGCGGGCTATCAACGGCGCGCAGAACCATAGCGCCACATATATGCCAACAGCCACGGCCATGTTGAACCACAGTACGGAGCTATAGTCCTCCCTGGTTGGCGACTTCCGCTGCAGCAGGGCATATGAGAAACCGCTGTCCACCATCAGCGAAGCAAACGCCTGGAACACCAGGATCGCGCCCACAAGGCCGAAATCCTCCTGCGACAGCAGACGCGCAAGCACTATCCCGGTAACGGCATACAGCACCTGCGACGACACGCGGTCAATGACATTCCACTTTATCGTACGGGCCGTACGCAGCTTAAGGTCATCGCACCGGGCCAAGTCTTCACCACCGCCGTCCATACTTCTCAGGAATTTTCCGGTATGATATCATTCTCGATATGCGAGAGTATCTCTTCCAGCCCGGCAAGCGTATCTGCACGCAACATGGCCACGCGCGTATCGCGGAAATGCGGTATACCCTTGAACAGGGGCGAGGCCGCAAGATGGCGGCGTATATGCAGTATGCCGCGGTATTCATCGATGCGGTCAACGCTTTCACGTATCTGGCGGCGCAGCAACGCAAACTTTCCGGCAAGCGTCAGCTCCCCGGCATCACCGCCGGCAAGCGCCGCCTTCATCTCACGGAATATCCACGGCGCCCCTATCGAGGCGCGCCCGACCATCACGCCGTCCACGCCATACCGGCCGAAAGCCTCCACAAGACCGTTGCCGGTAGTGATATCGCCGTTGCCTATCACCGGTATCACCAGCCGAGGGTTCTCCTTCACGCGGGCTATCATCTCCCAATCGGCCTCCCCGGTATACATCTGCGAGCGCGTGCGCCCATGCACCGTAAGGGCCTGTATCCCGCAATCCTGCAACTGCTCGGCGAGCGTCACTATTATCTTCGACTCATGGTCCCAGCCAAGCCGCGTCTTGACAGTCACCGGAAGCCTGACCGCATCGACCACCGCACGCGTTATCTCCAGCATGCGCGGGATATCGCGGAGCATGCCCGCGCCCGCTCCCTTCCCGGCCACCTTCTTTACAGGACAGCCGAAATTGATATCTATTATGTCAGGCGAGGCGGCCTCCACTATTTTGGCGGCCTCGACCATAGGCCCAACCTCACGCCCGTAAATCTGTATCGCCGTCGGCCGCTCGCCCGGATCTATGGCCAGCTTGCGCGTGGTAGCGGCTATATTACGGATAAGGGCATCAGCCGACACGAACTCCGAATAAGTCATGTCCGCCCCCTGCTCCTTGCATATAAGACGGAAGGAACGGTCCGTGACGTCCTCCATAGGCGCCAGCATCACCGGCCTCTCACCCAAATCTATATTGCCAATCTTCATGCGGAATCATTTTAACTCCACAAAATTAGCAAAAAATCCCCATACCGCCACCGCCCCACCCTTTTCAATACCATCTTTACAAGAACCACTGGAATGCATTTTCACTTGAAAACCTACACACCAGCTAAATACCCCATCGTATCCCATATATATACAAACCACATTCAATGCTAATTTTAAGTTTTAATGAATCCTCAAATATTGCCTTATTTAAGTTAATTATAGTTAAATAAGGGGGGGGTAATGTGAATATATGTTACTAACTTTGCGACATCAAATTATAAATTCGCAATTATTCTACTAGGTACAGAGATTAGGTTTGCATGGACAAATCGATCAGTCTTTAAGTCTGTGGCATAGCCTGCACGACACTGATTGTCCCCAACCGACGACTAAATAACAGAAAACAATCGGGTATAATTATGAACAGCAAAATTACACTGTTTTTTATATCATTGCTTTTTGTCTGCATAGCCAAAGCTGAAGACCATCAGTTGCAGGACATGGATTTATCCGGATATAAAGAATACGGAACGGGCGGTTTTGTATCATCCTCACGGCAGCGTCCTCCTTTCAGGATGGCACTGAAGACAAACATGCTTTACGATGCACTGCTCGCGCCCAACGTGGCCGCCGAGTTCCATATCAGTCGGGGATGGACTGCGGGGGTATCCTACACACATGCATGGTGGAGCAACAGCCGTCGGCACAGATACTGGCGTTTTTGCGCAGTGGAGCTTGGAATACGCCGCTACCTGGATCAGACCCGTTTTTCAGGACACCATTTTGGCATCTACGGGCAACTTCTGTCCTACGATTTCCGTGTTGGGAAGTACGGCTACATGGGAGGCAAGTCCCGGGGCGCAATCTTCGACAACCCAAGTTATGTCGCCGCATTGGAGTATGGATACACCCTGCCTGTCGGACGCAGAATCAATATCGACTTTTCGATAGGCATCGGATATATGGGAGGACGCTACTATAAGTATCAGCATTTGGACGACTGCGATGTATGGAAGAATACGGGAATGCGCAGTTGGCTTGGACCGACAAAGGCTGAGGTCAGTCTTATATGGCTCATCGGACGAGATAATTATAATAGGACGAGATAATCGATGAAAACGGCAATATTCTCTTTTCTAAGTCGTATACTCTATGTTGCGGCCATCTGGACGCTGTCAGCATGCGAACACCATGAGCTGTGCTATGATCATTCGCATGTGACATACATCAATGTCGTTTTCGATTGGGAAAAAGCGCCTTCAGCTTCTCCAAAATCGATGTCGCTATATCTGTTACCGGCTGGAGGAGGCATGCCCATACGCCATGATTTCGGAAATGCGACCGGAGGGCTGATACGTGTCCCTATCGGAAAATACTCTGCCATATGCCTCAACAGCGATACCGAAGGCGTTGTCTGCCGCAATACTGACCGTAGAGAGACCTTTGAGGTGACTACCAGGACTACTGACCTGCTCAGCGACCTTTATCCGCGGAAAAAAGGCAGGACAGAGATCCCCCGTGCGGAAGGCACAGAGAATGAGCGTGTGGCCTTGGCTGCCGACTGGCTGTGGAGCAGCCATGCCGAAGATATAGATATAGGCGCGGAGTCATTTTCCGTAGGCGGCGTCGATATCAAGGAAAAGGAACTGAGACTGTTTCCCGAAAAGTCCGTGAACCTGCACACAGTCGAAATACGTAACGCCAAGAACCTCGGTTACGTAACCTCCGTCAGAGGTACACTCACTTCAATGTCCGGGGGAATACTGCCTGGTTTCGGACCAAAGGTATTGACAGACGAACGCGTCACAATCCCATTTGATGTCAGCATATCTTCCGATGGAAAGACCATCACAGGCAAAGTGCTCACATTCGGGCACTGCCCTTCGCAGACGGCCGTACATACACTGACAATATATGCCATCCTTGCCGATGGCAGCAAATGGTACTACACATATGATGTGACTCCACAGATGCACGGGGCTTCCGGCGGAGACCCTCTTGAGGGCGGCCACATCCTCCTTGAAGATCTGCCCCTGCCAAAGCCGATCGAAGGAGATGGCGGATTCCAGCCTTCCATAGACGAATGGCAGGACGTAGACGTCGGAATAGAAATGTAAGTAACGATAACATCCATAATATTTAATCATTAAATTTTTTATTTTTAATCATTATCCTTATTATGAAACAAAAACTATTATTGGCCGGTATCGCTGCGGCTGCCGTCATGACATCTTGCTCTAACGACGAAGTATTGGAAGTCAACAAGGGCCGTGCCATCGATTTCCGCTCTGCAATCGCAAGCCGTGCGACTGAAACGACACTCGAAAACCTTGATTCGATTTTCGTTACAGCCTTCAATGAAAACAAATTGGCATTCCCCTACTTTGAAAACCTTAAATTCACTCAGGGGGGCAGCACCAATATGTGGTTTTCAGAGGAGAAATATTATTTCCCCGGCGACAATTCGTCCCTCACTTTCCACGCCTACGCCCCTTCTGCAGCTGATATGGGTGCAACCATAACATCCGACAGCGAAAACAAAAACGTTGTCATCTCCGAATTCACAACTGCTGAAGATATCACAAAGCAGGTCGACATCATCTATGCAAGCGCCGTTGACCAGCGGGAATCTGCTGCCGCCGATGGTGTATTCCTTACTTTCAAGCACGCACTTTCGCAGGTTGTTATCAAGGCCAAGAGCGCAAGCACAGGCTATAATTACGAGGTAAAGGGTGTCCGCATCGCCATGGTCGATTCAAAAGGTAGCTTCGATTTCAACGAAGCAAAGTGGACTTTGGGTGAAGATGCCAAGAAGACCTATACTATGACCTACAACGATGCTGTCGTATTGGGCACTGACGCCAAAGAGCTTATGAACGGCGGTGAAAACGCAATGCTTCTACCCCAGGCATTGACAGCTTGGGACTGGGACGGCGGAAACGGTGACAAGGAAAACACCAATAATGGCGCATACCTTGCAGTGCTTGTCAAGATCACAACAAAAGACGGCGCCCTGGTATATCCTTTCAATGAAGACTCAGAAGATTATGCATGGGCCGCAATTCCCGTAGAGGGCTCATGGGAAGCAGGCAAGAGATATGTCTACACCCTCGATTTCACATCAGGCGCAGGCTATGTCGATCCCACATACCCCGTTAAGCCCGGAGAACCTATCCTTGTTGGAAACATACGTTTCAATGTTGACATAGAAGGATGGGCTGACGAGAACTTGGATATCGACGCACCTGGATTTGAAGAAGACATAGTTGAGCAACCGGGTGAATCTGAAGGCGAAGATCCTTTCGGCGACGAATAAAAAAAGCCTTGAATATATATAATTGAGGCTGTGTCAAAATAGGCGCAGCCTCTTTTGTAACCTGTTGTAAAACATAAAA
>ERZ777305.1150-NODE-1150-length-34558-cov-3.572008_pt1 | contig 34558 bp, 28 predicted proteins | sample MGYA00374965_ERZ777305 | MGnify/ENA primary metagenome ERZ777305 (study PRJEB29328, sample SAMD00013331) | mouse gut metagenome | study: EMG produced TPA metagenomics assembly of the Metagenome analysis of fecal microbiota from mouse which was promoted... | reverse complement strand
TGGGAGTAGAGGCGACGCCCAAGAATCTGAACGATTTAAAGCTGAAAAGGCCAATGAGGAAAAGAGGGCCAAGGAGATCTACGAGGAAGCGGCAGCTTTTGCGGAGCAGCTTTCCAAAATGGAAGTAAATGTGAGCATCAAGGCGGGAGAGGGCGGAAAAATTTTCGGATCCGTGTCCTCCAAGGAGATTGCCCAGGCAGCGCAGGAGCAGCTGGGGGTGGAGCTGGATAAGAAGAAGATGCAGCTTCCCAGCCCCATTAAGAGCGTGGGCACGCAGATGGTTCCCATCCGCCTGCATCCCAAGGTGACGGCGCAGCTGAAGGTAAATGTAAGAGAGGCATAGCATGGAAGAAGCCATTATCAAACGGGTGATGCCTCACAGTGCAGAGGCAGAGCAGTCCGTGATCGGTTCTATGCTTATGGATCGGGAAGCGATAATGATCGCAGCGGAGATTATCACCGGAGAAGATTTCTACCAGCGGCAGTACGGCATTGTCTTTGAGGCAATGGCGGAGCTGTTTAATGAAGAACAGCCGGTGGATCTGGTAACACTCCAGAACCGTCTGCGTGCTAAGGATGTCCCGGAAGAGATCAGCGGCATGGAGTTTGTCCGTGAACTTCTGAACGCTACGTATACCTCCTCCAATGTGAAGTACTACGCCAATATTGTGGCGGAGAAGTCCACATTGAGGAAGCTGATACGGGTGAATGAGGAGATTAACAATCTTTGTTATGGGGGCACGGAACCTTTGGAAGAGGTTTTGGAGCAGACGGAGAAACGAATCTTTGATTTGGTGCAGCGGCGGAATACAGGGGAGTTTGTGCCCATCAAGCAGGTGGTGCTGAATGCCATTCAAAAGATTGAGTCGGCTTCCCGGACAAAGGGCAATGTGACGGGAATCGCTACGGGATTTAAAGATTTGGATTATCAGACTTCCGGTTTCCAGCCTTCGGACTTGATCTTAATTGCGGCCCGGCCGTCTATGGGAAAAACAGCTTTTGTGTTGAATATTGCCCAGTATATGGCTTTTCGCAGTCAAGAGACTGTGGCGGTATTCAGCTTGGAGATGTCCAAAGAGCAGCTGGTAAACCGTCTGCTCTCCATGGAGTCCGGCGTGGATGCCCAGAAGCTGCGGAACGGAAATCTATCGGACGGAGAATGGGAGCGTCTGGTAGAGGGGGCGGAGGGCGTAGCCCGCTCCAACTTGATTATTGACGATACGCCGGGCATTACCCTGGCGGAGCTGCGCTCTAAATGCAGGAAATACAAGCTGGAAAACGGCCTGGGAATTATTATGATTGACTATCTGCAGCTGATGTCGGGAGGAGGAAGGTCTTCGGATTCCAGGCAGCAGGAAATTTCCGATATTTCCAGAGGGCTGAAAAGCCTGGCCAGGGAGCTGAACGTGCCGGTAGTGGCCTTGTCTCAGCTGAGCCGCGCAGTGGAGCAGCGGCCGGATCACAGACCCATGCTCTCCGATCTCCGGGAGTCGGGGGCTATTGAGCAGGATGCCGATATGGTTATGTTTTTGTACCGGGATGCCTACTATAATAAAGATTCGGAGATGAAGAATCTGGCTGAGGTGATTGTGGCGAAACAGAGAAACGGCCCTATCGGAACCATCAATCTTCTGTGGATGCCGGAATACACCACCTTTAAAAATTTCAAACCCGGTCCGCCGGTATAGGGACTGGCCGAACTGAGTTCGGCCCGCGCCATTCGCAAAATCGCACCTGCGGCGCTTTTCGCTGCGGCGCAGCTTCTTTTGCTCATAAGATGGCGCTCCCTCAGAGGAGCATCCAACCGTCAAATTCATGCAAGCACGATTTGCCGGTGGATGCTCCTCTGGCCGAACTGCTGGAATAAAATGTAAAATTTCCTTGCAATCTTGTCTGAAGATGGTATAATATTAAATGTAAAATATTTACAAAATCGGAGGGACAGGTATGAGCGAGGTGCGCTATATGATTTCCGATGCGGCGAAGCTGGTGGATGTGGAGGCACATGTCCTCCGGTATTGGGAAGAGGAACTGGAGCTGCCCATCGGCCGCAACGAGATGAGCCATCGTTATTATACAGAAGAGAATATCCGGCTGTTCCGGCATATTAAGGAGCTGAAAGAACAGGGAGTGCAGTTAAAGGCCATTAAGATGCTGATTCCCGATTTGGAACAGGGTGAAACGGAGATGACCCATCTGATTGCCAGGGTGGACAAGTTTCCGGCGCCGGCAGACGGACAAGCTGCGGCCCGGGAGGAGAAGATGCAGCAGTTCCAGTGCATTATGAGCCGCCTGATCTCGGAGGCCCTGGAGGATCACACCGAGCGGATGGGATACGAGATCAGCAGCCAGGTCAGCGGACAGGTGATAAAAGAGATGGACTATCTGCTCCGCATGAAGGAGGAGCGGGAGGACGAGCGTTTTAAACGTCTGGATGAAGTGATCCGCAGTTCCCAGAAGTCCCGGAAGGAACGGGCGCTGCTGGGAAAAGAGGAGAAGAAGAGACGGGGATTTTTTGGACAGAAAAAAGGACAGGCCGTATAGGACTGTCCTTTTATATGTTCGTGTTATTCTGCGCTGATAGCGCTGGTGGGACACTCTGCTTCGCAGGTTCCGCAATCCAGGCAGGCATCTGCGTCGATGACGTACTTTCCGTCGCCCTCGCTGATAGCCTCTGCGGGACATACAGCTGCACAGGAACCGCAGGCTACACACTCGTCGCTGATTACATAAGCCATAGTAAAAATCCTCCTTATTTTCTCTGGTTGCGATCCTTATTGGACCTTACGTGTATTTTAATATAAAAGATCTAAATATACAAGTGAAAAATTTGTAAAAAAGGGGATTATAATTCCTTGCAAAATACTAGGAATTCGATTATAATAAGTTTTGCAGTTTTGCAGATACTAACAGGAAAAATAGATAGATCAAAGGAGGAAATTTCAGATGGCAAAGATTACAAAGGACATGCTGATGGGCCAGATTCTGCAGGTAGATGAGAATATGGCCGGGATTCTCATGCGGGAGGGAATGCACTGCGTGGGCTGTCCGTCCCATCAGTTTGAATCCCTGGAGGAAGCGGCTATGGTTCATGGAATGGATCCGGATGTGTTAACTGCGCGGCTGAACGCGTTTTTGGAAGCGGCGGAATAGGAAGGGAACAGAAAATAAAAGAGGGATGCCGCAGGCATCCCTTTTCATCTTACAATAGCGCCAGCTTCTGCAGGGCTTCTTCTTTTACCATCAGCTCTTCGTGCTCCTCCAGGTAAGCCTCGCAGGCGGAGGTGTACTTTTCGCTGGTTCCGTATTCCGAAAGAATGTTGGAAACTTTGTTAAACTCTTCCGGCGTGTGCCCGCTCTTGCGGATTACCAGGCAGTAGCTGCCGTCCCGTATAAGGCGGTACAGGGAGTTCTGCCCCGCGTAGTAGCCGTTCAGCACATGGGCGGCTGAAATAACGGTATCCAAGTCAGGGAAGAAATAGAGGCGGGTGAGATCCAGCTCGCTTGCCAGGGCAATGGCCTTTTCTTCCTGTTCCTCCTGGTTCCCCTCTTTTAAATGGCGCTCGATCAGCTTGCGGAACATATCCAGTACATTGTCGGCGCCTTCGGGAAGAACGCTGCCCAGATCGTTAAGCTCCTCTGAATGGTTTTCGCTTCCGGGAGCAAACTTGGAGAACCGGGTATCCAGCTCTTCCGGGTCCTCCACCTTTGTTATAATCAGAACGATGCACTCGTTGGGAAGAGGGATCGCTTCTATCATCAGAGGGATATTATCAGCCTCAAAACCAAAATCGACCGACGCCTGCTGCATCATATCCCGGAACAGCTCCTTAGCCTTTTCCGTTCCGTAAGCCAGCTCGCTGAGCTTGATCTGGCGGGTGGCCAAATCATCTTTGGTCAGGGTACAGCGTATTTGGTTGTCATTCAATTTCTCTATTCTCATAATCACCACATCCAAATCTGCAATTCACTTTGTCAATTACTATTATATACATTTTTGAAAGTATATACAATATTTAAATAGAAGTCAATATGTCAAAAATGCCAATTTTCTAAAAAAAATGAGAAGAAAATGTTAAATTTTTGGAACGCTTGCATTTTTAACGGAATCCGGGTTATAATAAAGACGGAAAAGCCGCCCGCGGAAGGGAGGCCGGATACCATTCTATGATAAAATTTCTCGTTTGTGTAAGCCATGTTTCTGAATTCCGATTCACCGCTTCGGTGAGAATTCCACGATTGCCCATTGAGACAGAACGATAATATGCGGGTGCGCGCCCTGTTTTTGCTGCGTAAGGCAGGGGCTTTGAGAGAGCGAGTAGGGCTTTTCCGGAATAATATATCACGTTCTCCTTTTGGAGAAAGCGGCTGCCCGAAAGGACCGGATTCAGGATATGCGGGCCGGGACCCCTCTGGGCCAGACAATACAGGAAAACGGGACTGTACGGCAGCCACGCTTTGGAAGAGTGAAAACTTAGAATTTTATTAATTTTGCAAAATGTCGAAAAATAGGGATGACGTGTCGAAAAAATTCTGCTATGATGTTTAGTGGACAGGAGGATTCTGCTATGGCGTTGAAACGAAGAAGAAGAAGAAGGCCCGTGAGAAGACCGGAGGCGAGGACGGAACGAAGATCTCCGGACCGAGCGGAGAGAAGGCCCGATCGCAGGGCCCGTGCCAGGAAACAGGCCAGAAGGCAGCTGATTCCGGTGATTGCGGCCGTAATCCTGATTATTTTGATTATGATAAGCATGTTTATCAGTTATCTAATTGATAAATACAGCCCTTCGAAAGAAAGGGCTGATTTGAATACGTATTTTTCCGTATCTCAGGAGGATGAGGTAGCGGTAATTCTGGAGGATGAGCTGACAGAACTGAAGGGGAAACTGATTGACGGGGAAGTATATGTGGACACGGATATTTTGTATGACTATCTGAATTCCCGTTTCTACTGGGATGCAGCAGAAAATCTGCTCCTTTACACTACACCCACGGAATTGATTACCGCCCAGGTGGGAAGCAATGAATACACGGTAGCAAAGGCCAAATATACAGAAGACTATGTCCCGGTAAAAGTCAACGGGGATACGGCCTATGTAGCCCTGAAATATATTCAGAAATATACGGCCATGGAATTTGAGGTTATGACGGACCCGGTGAACCGGGTGCACATTACGCGCCAGTTTGGAAGCCGCGATACAGTGGCGGTGAAGAAGGACACGGTTGTGCGTGAGAGCGCCGATATCAAGAGCCCCATCCTGGCAGATGCCGCTAAAGAGACAACTCTCTATATCCTTTCGGCAGAGGGAGAGGAACAGGACAAATGGGCCAAGGTACGGACCAGGGACGGATTTATCGGCTATGTGGAAAATAAAGCCCTGGGGAGTAAAAGCCAGGAGACCACCACATCCAATTATGAGGAGCCGGTTTACTCCAATATTTCCAAGGATTATACCATCAATATGGCCTGGCATCAGGTGACCAACTCCGATGCCAACAATCAGGTGCTGGAGATGATCGCCAATACCAAGGGACTGACCACTATTTCCCCCACCTGGTTTTTCTTAAATGACGACGAGGGAAATATTGATTCCCTGGCCAGCCAGACTTATGTAAACTATTGCCATCAGAACGGAATTGAAGTCTGGGCCCTGGTAGAGGATATTACCCATAAAGATACCATTATTGATTACAATATTTTCTCCAGGACATCTTCCCGCCAGCGGCTTGTGAACAACCTGATTGCAAAGGCTATTGAGTTCGACCTGGACGGGCTGAACCTGGACTGTGAATTTATTGACCTGGAGACCGCCAAGGCGTATGTGCAGTTTATTCGGGAGCTTTCGATTATGTGCCGCCTGAACGGGATCGTTCTTTCTATTGATAATTATGTGCCGGCGGATCACAATATGTTCTACAACCGCAAGGAACAGGGTATTGTTGCGGATTATGTAGTGATTATGGGTTATGACGAGCACTATGCAACTTCGCCGGAAGCAGGCTCTGTGGCAAGTTTGGGCTGGGTGCGCGCCGGTATTGAGAATACCCTGAAAGAGGTACCGCCGGAGAAAGTGATCAATGCGGTTCCCTTCTATACCCGGCTTTGGGAGGAGCGTCCCAAGACGGAAGAAGAACTGGCTGCGGAGCCGGAGAACAGCGAATATATTCCCTATGTAATTACCAGCAAGGCCTATGGGATGGATGCGGCAGATCAGGTGGTTGCCTCTAACGGCGCAGAGCGCACCTGGAATGAGGAAGCCGGCCAGTACTATGCAGAGTATACAGCCGACGGCAATACCTATAAGATCTGGCTGGAGGAAGAGGAGTCCATTGAGCGCAAGGCAGCTCTCATTAAGGAGTACAATCTGGCCGGAATTTCCGCCTGGAAGCTGGGCTTTGAGCGCCAGGCTATCTGGGATGTAATTCTGAGATACGTAAATTAAAGCGCAGAAGGTACCCTCTCTTGACAAGGACATACACGGTCGGGAAAGAGTAAATTTTGTGTTCTGCGGCGCTGCTTTCCATCGGCGTACGTTCAGTCATGTAACAAAAAAATCCGCCATATATTTAGACAAACAGAAATATATGGCGGATTTTTTATGGAACTTTTGCAGAGACTTAAGGAGAAAATTGCAGGGAGAAGCCGCAGGATCGGCATGGGGATGGCCCTGCTGGTGCTTGCCAGCGCCTGCTATTTTGCCCGGGGAAGCTTCTGGGAGAGAGCGGAGGGAAGGGCAGAGCGGGAAAAACAGGAAAACACCCGCATGGTGATTATTGATGCGGGACACGGAGGCAACGATCCGGGTAAAATCGGAGTGGACGGAAGCCAGGAGAAGGATTTGAACTTGATTATTGCAGGGAAACTGAAAGATCTTCTGGAGCAGCAGGATTTGTATGTGCTGATGACGCGGGAGGAAGATGAGGGACTGTACGACGAAGGTGCCTCCAATAAGAAGGTCCAGGATATGAAACGGCGGTGTGAGCTGATTAACGGGGAACAGCCTGCTTGTGTAATCAGCATTCATCAGAACAGCTATCACGAGGAGGGAATCCATGGAGCCCAGGTGTTCTACTACGGCACGTCTGCGGAGAGTAAGAAATTGGCGGAGATTCTCCAGGAGGAGCTGGTACGCTTTGTGGATCCGGAGAACCACCGGCAGGCCAAGGCCAACGACACCTACTATCTCTTGAAGAAGACACAAGTTCCGGTAGTGATTGTAGAGTGCGGTTTCCTAAGCAACTGGGAGGAGAGCAAGAAACTCCAGGATGAAAATTACCAGGATCGGCTGGCTTGGGCGGTACATATGGGGGTTATGCGGTATTTGAATCAGTAGTTGCGGTCTTCTTTATTTTTTCCTTTTATAAAACAGAAAATTGGTGTAAGATGAACTTAACATTGCAAAACGCAGACAAAATTGCCAGATAGGAGAAAAAAATGCTGTTCGACATCCTTCCTCCAAACTTTTTCAGCCCTTTGGCCGCACCGGGAAAGGTAGTATACTGGGAGTGTATTTGCCGCCTGTTTGCCGTGACCAATCGGCAGCTTTCCTTTGGTGTGGAACGGGATGTCTTGGTGGATGAGCTGCAGTTTTACTTTGATTCTTCCATGGCGGCGGGACTGCCGGAGGAAGGAGAAGGGGCCGGTGCGGAGGGAATGAGCAGCCGGGATAAAGCAAATTTTATACTCCGCAGGCTGGAAGGATACGGCTGGATTGGTGTGGACACGGATCACAGCTATATCCAGAGAGTAAATTTCCGGGATTATGCAGTGCAGGTGATAAAAACGCTTCTGGCTGTCTCGGAGGAGCGGAAGACAGAATATCAGGGATACATTTATACTATATACAGTTTAGCCCGTGCCGGGAGCGAGAATCCGGGCATCGGGCTTTTGCAGATCATGGAGAATACGGACGCTTTGCTGACCGGTCTTAAAAGCCTCAATGCAAATATCAAGCGCTACATTGACGAACTCACGAAACACAGTACGGTGGCCGAGATTATGGACGCATTGCTGAATGATTATTACAGCAATGTGGTGGACAAGGCTTATCACCGCCTGCTGACTTCGGATAACGTGTCCAAGTTCCGGCCGGAAATCCTGGAACGCTTGGAAGCAAACAGCCGGAGCAGCCGTTTTCTTAATAAGGCATCCGGGGAGATTGCGGAACTTCGGGAAATGTCCCTTGAGGAGGCAAGAGAGCAGGTGCTGTCTATGCTCCATGAGGTAATTGCCGCCTTCCGGCAGATGGATGAGATTCTAAGCGAGATCAACCGGAAAAATACCCGCTACCAGCGTGCGGCGATCAACCGGGCCAGATTTCTTTTGTCTTCTTCGGAGGACATACGGGGGCAGTTAAAAGAAATTCTCACTCATTTGGGAGGGCAGATTACAGAGAAAAAACTGGATTGCAATGCGGTCTATGAACTGGAAGAGACGGACAAGCTTATACGGATTTTTTCCTGGGAGTATCTGGATCTGGATTCTCTGTATGCACCTGTAGAAGGGCGGAAGGAGTTTGTGCCGGAACCCGTGGAGCTTGCCCAGGCGGACGGGGAACTGCGGGAGGAAAAGAGGAGGAAGATGCTGGAAAAGCTGGGACGGATTCTGAGCCCGGAACGGATTGAGGAATATGTGGATGAAATCCTGGGAGATCGGACAGTCATGACGGCATCAGAGCTGCCCCTGGAGGAAGGAGACACGTTTGTCCGGTTGATTTATATCCGCTTGTACGGGCAGAGAAAACGGATGAATTACCAGTTGGAACTAAAAGAGATTACGGAAAAATCCGGTTTCCGGTTCCGGGATTTTCTTATAAAAAGAAGGGAAGATTGAGAATGGACTTATTTGAGGGAATGATGCAAAAGGACCGGGACCAATTCCGCAGAGTCTGCAATAAGCTTATGAGCATGTGCTTTATCGTCCGCCGCAATGAGACGACAAAGAGCGAGTATTATTTTATTCTCCGCATGAGGGAAGTATTTGCCCGCTATCTGGATGTGCTGGGCTACACCCTGGAGATTAACGAGGAGTACGGGGTAATCCAGCTGGTGAACCGGGAAAACTATAACCACCTCAATCTGAAGCTTTATGATTCTATTATTCTTTTAATTCTGCGTATTTTGTATGACGAAAAGAAACGAGAGCTGTCACTGACGGACGTGGTGGTGAATCTGGGAGACATTCAGGAGAAATACTTGTCTTTAAAGATCCGGGAGAAGCAGATTGACAAGACTACCATGAACAATGCCCTGCGTCTGTTCCGGCGGTTCAATCTAGTGGAGCTTCTGGATCGGGATTTGCTTCAGGAGGAGTCGAGAGTTGTCATTTACGATTCCATCCTAATGGCTGTGCGGGTAGAGGATATCAAACGGGTCAGCGATTTGATTAGCCTGTACCGGAAAGGAGAGGAGAAGGGCAATGAAGAAGCTCAAGAAAATCCGGCTGATTAACTGGCACCGGTTTGTAAATGAAACGATAGAGCTTGGAGATTCCGTACTCCTGTCCGGGGAGAACGGTGCGGGGAAATCCACCCTTTTGGATGCGGTGCAGTTTGTGATCACCTGCTCCAAGGCTCATTTTAACAAGGCGGCCCATGAGAAAGGCAAGCGGAACCTCAACAGCTATATGCGCTGCAAGACCGGCCGGGAGGACCGGCCCTTTGAGCGGCTCGGGGAGCTGAGCAGCCATATTGCACTGGAGTTTTACGACGAGCCCAGGAAGCAGCCCTTTGTGGTGGGCGCTGTCCTGGATTCTGCCTCCGAGGAGAAAGAGCCTAATGCGGCCTGGTATCTGCTGGAAAACCAGACTTTGGCGGACGATCTGTTCCTGAGGGGAAACCAGGTAAAGTCCATTTCCATGTTCCGGGTATCCAACAAGAAAATCAAATATTTTGTTACTACCCCGGCGGAAGGCCGCAGGATGATACAGGCCCGCTTTGGCCGTCTGGAGGATAAGTTTTTTTCACTGATTCCCAAGGCCCTGGCTTTTAAGCCCATCCATGACATCAAAGATTTCGTGTATTCCTATGTATTGGACGAAAAGGAAGTTAATATTGAGGCTTTGAAAGAAAATGTGCGAAGCTACCAGGAACTGGAACGTATCCTGCAGGACGTGAAGGTCCGGATTGCACAGCTGGAGGAGATTCAGCTCAAAGAGGCAGAAGTGGAAAATTGCCTGCGCAGGGACCAGTACCAGCAGTACTATCTGGCAAGGGTGGATGTGGAACTGACCCGGGAGGAGGAGCAGGATGCCGGACGCAGAATCCGCCGTGCGCAGCTTCGCCAAAAGGAACTGGAGGGAGCCCGGCAGCATTTGCAAGGCACCAAAAAGGAACGCCAGCAGACCATTACGGATTTGAATGTAGAGCTGAATGGGGATTCGGACTATCAGGCGCTCCGGGAGCTGGAGCGCAGGGAACAGGAGTTGAAGGCAGCTCTCAAGCAGGATAAAACGGAGTTAAATGAGCTGAAGCAGGCGGCGGAGAAGGCTCTTAAGGCGGCTGTCGCTCTTTTGAAGGTAAAGGATGCGGATGCCTGCATTAGAGAGTATGCCCGCTGCCTGGAGGACCTGGATTCCTGTGAAAGCCTGGCGGAGGTCCAGCTTATCCTGGAAAAAGCCGTTGAATATAAGAAGCAGATGTACGGAAAAGTACAGGAAAGGCTGGCGGAGACGAAGGTTGCCCTGCGGGGAGATGAAAAAGAAATGTCGGAGCTTTCCCATCAGATAGAGCGGCTGGAGAGAAGGCGCATGACTTATCCCAAGGAGGTGACGGAGCTCCGGCAGCGGATAGGGGAGGAGCTTAGGCGGATGGGCCGGAACCGGGAAGCCCGGGTGCTGTGTGAGCTATTAGAGATAGTCAACCCTGCCTGGCAGAATGCGGTGGAGGGTTATCTGGGCAGCCAGAGATTTTATCTTCTGGTGGAGCCCGAAGATTTTGATGTAGCCTTAAGTGTCTACGACAAACTGCGAGAGGGACAGAAGGTATACGGGGCTGGCCTTATCAATACAGGCAAGCTTGAAGAATACGCGGAGGCTCCGGAAGGGACCTTGGCGGAAATGGTAACATCCAAGAGCATTTGGGCCAAGCGGTATGTGAACATGGTGCTGGGCCGGGTACACAGGTGCCGGAAATATCAGGATCTAAAGCTTCATTCCATTGCCATTACCAGGCAGTGTATGCGTTACCAGAACCATGTGGTCAGCGCCATCCGGCCGGAAATCTACGAGACTCCCTATATCGGTGCGGAGGCTTACCAGAGGCAGCTTCAGCAGTGCCGCAGGAAACAGGCAGCCTTGGAGGCCCAGATGGAACAGCGCCGGGGCCGTATCCGAAACCTGGAGTTTGTCACAGGTCCTCTGGATACGGCATCCGATGTGGATGTGAAATACCGTCTTTCCTCTCTGGAAGCCAAGCGCAGGCACGAGATGCAGCTTATGGACTGCCGCAAAAGCATGAGCCAGCTGAAAGCAGATCAGACTCTGCTCCAGAAGAGGGTGCATCTGGAGGAACTGCAGCATAGCCTGGATGAATTGGAGGAAGAGATTTTAAAAACGGAAAACCAGAAGGGACAGGCCCAAAAGGAGGAAGAACAGCAGAAAGAACGTTTGACGGAGCTTCTGGAAAGCCTGGGCAGGCAGCAGGCGTATCTGGCAGAATTGGCGGAAAAGCTTGGAGCCGACGAGGCCGTCTGCAGGAGAGAGTATGAGAAACTGCGGGAAGAACGGGAGCTTAAGCGGTTTAAGGAAAATTTTGAACGGGCCAGGAAGGCCAACTGGTCCCGGAAAGAGGCCGTGGAAGCGGATATGGTGAAACTTATGCGGGCCTATAAGATTGCCCATGATTTTGGAGCTGCTGATTCTTTGGAGGGCTGGCCGGAGTTTGCGGCGGAATATGAGAAGCTCAAGAATTCCCAGCTTCTCTCCTATGAGGAAAAAGTATATAAGGCAAGACAGGCAGCGGAAGAGGAATTCCGGGAACAATTCCTGTCACGCCTTCAGGAAAATATTAAGCAGGCGCAGTTGGAGTTTAAGGAGCTGAACCGTTCCCTAAAAGAAATTCATTTCAGTCAGGAACAGTATGAATTTCTATATGAGCCCAGCAGGCGTTTGAAGAAATACTATCAGATGATTATGGACGACTTTAATGTTCTCCAGGGAGAATCTATTTTCAGCGGCCTGTTCCGGGAAAATCACAGAGAAGTTATTGAGGAACTTTTTGAAAAGCTGGCTTTTGACGATGACAACAGTGCCAGGACCCTGGAGGAATATACGGATTACCGGACCTACATGGACTATGATATCAAGATATCGGCTTCGGACGGCAGCTATATGCTTTACTCCAAGGTCAGCCGGGAAAAGAGCGGCGGCGAGACCCAGACGCCTTTCTACATTACGGTAGCGGCTTCCTTTATGCAGTTATATCGGAACAGCATCGGAGGGGATGCTGTCGGCTTAGTAATGCTGGATGAGGCTTTCAACAATATGGATGATGAGCGTATCGCCGGCGTATTGGAATTCATGACCCACTCCAACCTGCAGGTGGTAATTGCTGCTCCTCCGGACAAGATCCAGTATATCGGTCCGGCCGTGAAGAAGGTGCTGCTGGTGCTTCAGGACGGGAAAACAAGTTATGTGGAGGACTTTACCAGGCCGGCTTAGACAGGATTTCAGAAAGAGGTGGGAAGGCTTATGAGACGTTACGGTGAAAAGATTCTGCACGCGTTATTAGACAAGTATGAAAACAGCCTTCTTTACAGGGGTGAGAATAAGCGGAACCAGACCATTGGTTTTGCGGTAAAAAAGAGTACCCTTCCCGAATACTTTGACGAGACCTCCCAAGAGTACGCCGTGATTCATGCGCAGCTTTGGGAATTGGAGGATAAGGGCTTTCTGCTCCTGCACTGGAAGGACGGAAAGGAAGGGCATATTCTGGAGCGCTGTACTCTGCAGGCGGAGCAGGTTTCAGGGGCCTATGAATTTTTGAGCCGCTATCCCAAGAGGGAGAAGGAAGAGAGACTTATCCGAATCTGCCGGGATTTTGCGGGAAAGCATCCTCTTCTCGACCGCTTCCTTTTGGAACTTCAGCGGCGCCTGGAGCAAGGAGAGTCCGCGGGGCAGCTTGCAGACCTGGATGCTCCTCAGGAACTAGAAGCGTGCTGCTGCCTGATGCTGCAGATTTTAAATAACCAGGAAGATATGTTCCTCCGGGAATTTTCCATCCGTTACTGCAATGACTCAAAAACCGCGGAGAAAGAGGCGGGCAGGGCGGCGGGACTGATTGCACAGTTTTCGGAAAATCAAGAATTGGAGGGGCTCACTGGGGAGGAAATTCTGGAGGAGTACCATATTTTCAAGAATCCCTCCTGGGTGATGATCAAGGGAAGGGGCGTTTTCCGGATAGGAAGGGAAGGGATGCGCCTCCGCCTGGAACAGCTTGCGGACGGTATCGGTCTTTCAAGCAGGGATTTAGGGGAGATATTCTGGGAAGAGAGAAACGCACCCAAGCAGGTTGTGACCATTGAAAATCTTACATCTTTTCACCGCTGGCAGGAGGCGGACACGCTGGCTGTCTATTTGGGCGGTTATCACAACCGAGCAAAAAGGGACTTTTTAAAGAAGCTGTACCGGGTCTATCCCCAAGCGGAATATACCCACTTCGGGGATCTGGACTGCGGCGGATTCCGCATTTGGAAGGATCTGCGGGTAAAAACAGGGATTCCTTTTGAGACACGGTATATGGATTTGGACACGTATATGCAGTATGAAAGATACGGAAAGAAGCTTACGGATCATGACAGGAAAGAGCTGGGAAAAATGATGCAGGATCTCTTTTTTGAAGGGCAGTGGGAGCTGTTTGGACGGATGCTGGAGCGGGGAGTGAAGGTGGAGCAGGAGTGTGTGAAAGCGGGCGTAATATCGCCGAAATAGACTATGGATTAAAACATTTCATATGTGATGAATAAATCTTAGCCGATTAAATGAGCTGGAAAGGAATCTTATGGAAAAAACACTTATTTATTACAATCAGAATGCAGAAGATTTTAATCAGGGCACAGTCTATGTGGATTTTAAGGCCACCCAGGACCGCTTTTTAAATAAACTGCCCGGTGCATGCCATATTTTAGACTTTGGCTGCGGTTCCGGCAGGGATACGAAATACTTTTTATCTCAGGGACATAAGGTAACGGCGACAGACGGATCGGAGGAATTGTGTAAGCTGGCCAGCGGATATACCGGTATTCGGGTGAAACATATGCTGTTTCAGGATTTGGACGAAGAAAATACCTATGATGCAGTTTGGGCCTGCTCTTCCATCCTCCATTTAACATATAATGAGTTGAAAACAGTTCTCAATAAGATGGCGCAGGCGGTACGCAGGAGAATAGCCACATGAATCATATCCTACAAAACATCTTCCGGGCCATCCACGAGGGAAGATGGCTGAAAATCGAATACCGGAACAGGGAAAATCAAATTACAAACTACTGGATCGGCATCCGTGATTTGAATGCAGCGCAGCGCCGTCTTTTTGTGGACGGTCTTCACACGGGAAAATATACATTGGCCCCTTTGGAGCATGTTTACATAGATTCTATTTTGTCTTCTGAGGTGATCGAGGGTTCTTACTGCGAGGTGAACGAACAGCTTGTCCGGGATATTTACCTTCATCCTCACAAATACAAAAATATCTTCAATCACGCAGCCAACCTGAAAATCCTGAACTATCTGGAAATGTGCAACCGCCTGGACTGTGTGCCTTATTATTCTGATTTTGAATTGATCCGTTATCTGGACAGAGAAAGCTTCCAGGAAGAATTTTATGAGCTGAGTGATGAACAATTCCGTATGCTTGTAAAATACTTTCAGATGAAGACGGAAGAAACCCGTCCCGACGGCCGTTTGACCATGCAGCAGCTTGCTATGAATGTCCTAAGCATTCACACAAATAAAGGGCTGTATGTGCTGGCTTACAGGAGCCTGCGCCTGGATGTGAAACGCAGGGTGCTGCGGCCGGACGAGGACATTACCATCTGTACGGAATATACGGTTGACGGCACAGTAGAGAGCATCCGCAGATACATGGATGCGGATGAGTATGAGCTTTTGGGAAATTTTGAAGAACATCAGGAGCGGATTAAAGATTCCATCACCCGCCATAACCGGTCCGTACTGGCTGTGGACGATATGCCTTACATCATAGGCCTTGGCATGGACATAGCCCTGGACCTTCACAAGGAATATCAGGCTATTATGAAGATGTACGAGAAAGACAAAGTTCCCGTACCCATCCGGGCATTCTTCGGGGATCTTTTAAATCGTCCGGTGCGGAAAAAAGCCTGTCCTATCACTCTTTTCGATAAGTGCATTAATCTGGATCAGCTTCTTGCCATTAACAACGCCATGAAGTACCCCGTAGCCTATATCCAGGGACCGCCGGGAACGGGCAAGACCAATACCATTCTCAACACCATTTTAACAGCATTTTTCAATGAAAAGACCGTGCTGTTTACTTCCTACAACAATCACCCCATCAACGGTGTGTTTGAAAAGCTTTCTTCGCTCAAATACCACGGCCGCAGAATCCCCTTTCCGGTTCTGCGCCTGGGGAATGTGGACAAGCTCCGGGAAGCCATGGATTATTTAAAAGAGCTGTATCTTCGGACTAAGGATATTACCGTATTTGAGTCCACTCTGGACAAGCGGAAGGACGATCGCATCCAAAGGGCAAAGGAGCTCTCAAGCCTTCTCGCCCGTTATGAAGAAGTACTGGATCTGAAGGAGCGCCGGGAGACCCTCTGCCGGATGGCGGAATATCAGAGCCAGCTAAAGGGAGCTATCAGTCTCCTTCCCTTCCAGGCAGATCTGCAGGGAAGGCAGTTAGAACGGGTGAGCAGGAAAATCAGAGAAAAGGGGCAGATTACGGATCAGGAGGCCCTGGAACTTTTGGAGGACAATGAGGAGGAGCTTTACAAATATCTGTATTATATCTCCGCAAAATACATTCAAAGGCTGGGGGAACCCAAATATGAGGACTTGCGGAAAATTTTGTTTGATGGGGAAGGGGAAAAGCAGCTTAAGGCTTTTTCTAAATATCTGAGCAAATCGGAGCACGTGAAAAAATTACAGCGGGTATTTCCGGTGATCATTACCACCTGTATCTCGGCTCACAAGCTTGGAAAGCCGGAGCCCCTGTTTGACATGGTAATTATGGATGAAGCCAGCCAGTGCAACACGGCGGTATCTCTGGTGCCTATTATCAGGGGAGAACAGCTGATGATGGTGGGAGATCCCCAGCAGCTGAATCCGGTGATTCTGCTGGACCCTCTGGTAAATCAGCGCCTGCGCAAGAAATATAACGTGTCCGACGAGTATGACTATAGGGAAAATTCCATTTACAAGACTTTTCTATCCTGCGATTCTGTCAGCGATGAGGTACTACTTCACAACCATTACCGCTGTCATAGGAAAATCATAGAATTTAACAATAAGAAATATTACAATTCCAAGCTGAATATCCGTTCCGACAGCAAAGAGCCCCGTCCGCTTATCTATATAGACGTGAAAAACGAGGCTTGCGATATAAAGAACACGGCGCCTGCGGAGGTCCGGGAAATTACTGCATTTGCAGCCGGCCGCCGTGACAAACGCATCGGTGTGATTACGCCTTTTGTAAACCAGCGAAAGATGATCGAGGAGGCATTGCAGAAGGAAGGGCTTACTCATGTGGCCTGCGGAACCGTGCACGCTTTCCAGGGAGACGAAAAGGACGTGATACTTTTTTCTACAGCTATCTCGGACAGCACCCAGGCAGGTACCTATGAATGGCTGAAAAACAACAAAGAGCTGATCAATGTGGCCGTTTCCCGCCCCAAAGATCAGCTGATTGTTCTGTCGGATTCTGGAAATTTAAACCGCCTTCACCAGAAAGAAGGCAGCGATGATCTCTATGAGCTGATCCAGTATGTGCAGGCCAACGGTATGTCTAAGGTGAGCAGTAAAAAGGCCCATTCCAGAGCCCTTGGGATCAAACCCTTCAGCACGGCCATGGAAGAAGCCTTTCTAGCCAATCTGACCCATGCCCTGGAGAACATCTGGCTTTCCCAGAGCCGTTACACCATACGCAGGGAAGTAGCCATATCCCAGGTGTTTATGGACAACCTAAGCCATGAGGATCTATTCTATTCCGGCCGTTTTGATTTTGTAGTTTATGAGCGTCAGGGCAACCGGGAGCTTCCGGTGCTGGCCATCGAACTGGACGGAAAAGAACACTTTGAGGACGAGATTGTAAAAGAGCGGGATCGCAAAAAGAACGCCATCTGCAAAGCCCATGAAATGCAGATTATCCGGGTAGAAAATGCCTATGCCAGGAGGTACAACCATATTAAGGAGATTTTGGTGCAGTATTTTTCGGTGCTGCATTAGAGAGGCGCTGGTTTATTTTAGGTAGATTAGCTTAATTTAACAGAAACCTATCTGTTAGATTTGACATTGAAAAAGTGGGACAGAGAAGAGTATTTTGTTTTGTGAATAAAGGTGAGATAGGGGGTTTTTGTACTAATTTGGTGAATATTGGTTGAAATATGGGGAGAAGAAGGATATAATAAAATGAATGGAGGATAATTCCTGATTATTGTAGGTGAATAGATAACTTGAAAGCTTAAATGGATGCGGTTAAAGGGGTTTAGAAATTTTTATTGGAAATACAAGCTAAAGATGAGAGACTTACTGTATGAATGATTTTGTGAATAGAAAAAAAGAACTAGCGATATTATCAGAGAATATTTCTGAGGATACACGAGTGACGATAATTTATTCTCTTCACGGTCGGGGAAAATCCACCTTAATAGAACATGTGCTTAGTTCTGTAGATAATGCCTATTATATAAATATTCCTAATGAAGAACTTCTCGGGAAAACATGTGTTGAAGATTTTACTTTTATAAAATCAATAGCCGAAATACTTAGCGATAAATTACAGATTGGTATTTTTAGAAAAATAAGTAATAAGTTTAGTGATGATTCATTGCAAATAAGTTTTTCTTTAACTGCCTTTTTCGCAAGTATTGGGTTTGATGCGCCCAAAAAATATAAAGCATTACAATCATCTATTATTAAAAGTGTGAAAAAAGCAAAAGTCAAAATATATATACACATCGAAAATATGCAAAAAATAGACACCCCATCGTTAAAATTTCTCGCAAAATTAATCAATGAAACAAATAATGTTTTTCTCTATTTAGAATATATTATCAAAGATAACAACTCAATAATAATAGACAGCTCTTTTGCTTATAAAAAGTTCAATATAAAACCTAAATACATTGAACTTGAATCTTTAAATTGGGAACATGTCTGTAATATATTTCAAAATTTGCATTTAAACATAACACATACAACGAAAAAAGAATATATTAATTTAAATGGAGATATAAAATCATTAATTTTTACTTATGAATGTGAAAAAAGGAAAAACATAGAGTTAAATCAAGATGAAGAATTCCTTTTGAATTTAGTCATGTTGGCTAATGCTGAATTAAATATTAATAATCTTTATAGTATATTACAAAAATATAATGCTCCATATCTTAAATGTAGTATATTAAGAATGCAAAACATGATAGACCAAATGATTAAAAAGGAAGTGCTATCAGAAATAAGTGAGCGTTTATATGTAACAAATTTAGGCATGCAGTATTATTTTACCCAATATAAGCTGCTTGCCATTGAAATATTGGCCAATTATTTTATTCCTATAATAGAAAATAAAGCTAATAAATTATGTTCAGAAGCAATTATGGGGTTAAAAATACTAGTTCCTATTTTTACGGAAAATAAAGATGAACGCATTATTAAATTAATACCATTTATAAAAAAATATATCTTACCATTAAATTATAATAAAAAGATTATTGATCGATTATACGAATGTATTAAAGTTAGTCAAAATAACACTGAGCTATTTTTTTGTTTACTTCAAATCTATTTGGAATTGGGTTGCTATAGTTCTGTACTTAATATATTAGAAGAAAATTATATAAATAGTCCTAAATATAATATACTACATTCTATATCGCTGGTAAATATAAGACCGGAAGAATATGAGACAGAAGAAATAATCAAAAAATATATCAAAGATGAACCAACAAAAAAATATATTTCTGCTCTTTATACATGTCTAATTGCATTATATATGAAAACCAGGTCTTCAAAATTTGTTATTGATTTTGTGAAAAAACTTCACAATAGGGATTTAATAGTAGAACAAGACAAAAATATAATTAATAAAAACTTATCTATTTATTATGATTATTCTGATGCGGTAGATATGATCAAAAATTCCATATCCTACTTTAACATAAATAAAATGGAAAGATTTACCATTGCATCCTATATTACTTTATCCACAAGGTATGCTCAGCACGGAAAACTTGAGATTGCGAAAAAAATTTTAAAAATACTAAATAAAAGTATGAATTTAAGTCAGTTAGATTTAGTATACATAGATAATAATTGGGCCATAATAGATATATGCTTAGGAAATATCCATGCAGATATATATGAAAATTTAATTAATGCGTATAACTTTTTAGAAGATGAATATACTAAAATGCTAGCGGTTAATAATTTAGTTGTCTATTTTACCATGATTAAAAATTTTTCTTCCGCTCAAATATATGTAGATAAAATAGAGGAGGTTGGATTTTCAAAATATAATTTTGATGAATATTTACATTTGTCATATGTTAATCTGCTTTTTTATTATAAATCTATAAAAAGAGGGGATAAGACAAAGTATTATTTAAATAATTTGGAACAACTAAAAGAAAAATGTTATTCATCAGAATTGAAAAAATATATAAGTAAAACAACGAATGGCCATTTTCTAAGTAAAAATGATAAATGGTATTTTATGTCTAATTATAATTTTAGAATTGCATTTATGGGACATTGGTTAGTTGGTAATTTTGATATTTAAGTGAGAGAATTTTTTACCAACAGCTTAATCATATCATCAAAACTATAGTTGCCTTGCTTTACAGTTTCATAGAATGCACCATGTGATCCTATATAACAATCTGGTGATAACTCTAGAACATATACCTGACCTAAATTGTCAATTCTACAATCTATACGCATGAACTCGCATTTTTCAAATGATTGGAATAATTGAAACATTTTCTTTTGGGTTTCTTTGTTAATAAACTGGGAAGGTTGATATTTTTTTCTTTTTGGGGATATTTTTTTACTTTCTAATCCAAATATTTCTGTTGTAAAGTATGATTTCCCATCTAAAACAAGCATACTTTCTCCTGAAAACAAAATTTTTTCTTTGTTTCCTATAATAATGAACGAAACTTCGTAACCACTAATATATTTTTCGACTAGAATTGGTGTATTCTGATATTTATATAATTGTTTTACTAAAGAACATGATTCATCATAATTTGATGTTACAGAACAATTCATTATACCATTTGATCCGCCGCCAAAATTGGGTTTTATTATTAATGGATAATCTAATTCTTGTATTTCAGACAATTCCAAATCATTATCAGGAAAGTAAATAATTTTTCCTGGAATATAATTCAATCCAAACTGATTCATATACTTTTTTGACAAATATTTATCATTACATATCATTTGAGTATATGGATCGGCCCCAAGATAAGGTATATGGTTGGTTTTGCATATTGCGGGCAATAGAGATTTTGAGTCGGCTGATGCTATTCCATAATATGTAGTGACAACAAAAGTATCTGGATATTGTAGAATATATTTATTAGCTTCCTCTAATGAATATGTACAATATACTTCTTTGGATAACTTTTCAAGTGCTTTTATCATTTCATCTTTAGCTGCGGGTTTATTTCCTTCACTATCGCGATTTTTTAAACTGTATTCTTTTTGGACATCGCAATTATCAGTAACAAACAATATTCTATTTAACATATATGCCTCCTCCAGATACAAACCCCTTTAACCGCATCCATTTAAGCTTTCAAGTTATCTATTCACCTACAATAATCAGGAATTATCCTCCATTCACCCGCATAAAATTCCGGGGATGCCTGTGAAACAAAATATCCTTCTGTTTCCCGCTGGACACATGGGTATAAATTTCCGTTGTGCTGATGGAGCTGTGTCCCAGCATTTTCTGGATATACCGGATATCCACATCCTGTTCCAAAAGCAGGGTGGCGAAAGAATGCCGGAACATATGCGGCGTCAAATGCTGTTCAATACCGGCAAGCTTCGCGTAATGTACAATCATGTAGCGGACCGACTGGTCGGATAATTTCCTCCGAAGCCTGTTTACAAAAAAATATCCGCAGGCGGCAATGTCGTCCCGGAAGGCGTTTTGATATACGGAAAGGGCAGAGAGGACTTCCGGGTTGCCAATGTGCAGAATCCGTTCCTTGGCTCCTTTTCCGTAAATCAGGATGCGCTTGCTTTCAAAATCAATATCCGAAGGCTTCAGGGAACATAGCTCCGATATCCGCATACCGGTGGCAAAGAGAAGCTCAATGACGGCAATGTCCCGGAGACAGCACCGAAATTGGTAGGCAGAGGCGGCCTGCTCTTTTTGGATGTACAAGGTGGAAAGGAATGTTTGGATGGAGTGGAATGGGATTGTTTTAGGCAGAAGCTTGGCTTCCCGAAACCGGATGTCCAGCTTGGAAAAGGGATTTTCCGAAAGAATTTCCTTATATTCCATGTAATGAAAAAATGCTTTCAGGCTTGCAAGTTTGCGCTTGACGGTTTTGGGTTTATATTGTTTGTGAAGAAGGGTAATGTATTTGTCCAGATTGTCTTTGGAGTAAGATTCCGAGATTTTTTTGAGATAATTTACATATTGCTCCAGATCGATCCGGTAGGCTTTCAGGGTTTTGGCATCCAGACGCTTCCGGTATTTGCAGTATTCCAGGTAATCCGCAATAGAATCATTTAAAATAGTCATAGACAGGCACGCTCCTTCGTTTTTCAACCATTATGCGTCCATGGCGGCAGAATGTCCATTGTTTTGACGAAGGAGGCTTATCTTGCGCCCATCCGTTGACTTTTCCCCGGCTGGTGTTATACTAAATAGTAAAAGAAAAGGCTTCTGTCCGAAATGGGGCAGAAGCTATTTTGTTGGAAATCAAAGGAGGAAGACAAGAAGAAAAGAAGGCAGAAAAGAGTGATCGGAATCGGAGCGGCCCTGATTGCTGCGCTGCTGTTCCTTCTGACGGAGGACATGTCCCAGTCCGTGGCTCTGGCCGATTCCTGGACAGCGGCAGCTTTTTCTGCATTTCCGGCAATTAAAATTTATATGGGACAAGTGGAAAGGAAACGCTTGAAATTCTGTATCATGAGAGATAGAATAGAACTAGTAAATAACAGTTGCCGCTTTGTGGTATAGGATGGTGCAGAAGAAAGAAACGGCCTTATCCCCTACGGCGCGGAACTGGAAATAGGAGGAAACATATGATAGCACTTGGATGCGACCATGGCGGCTATGAATTGATGCAGGAAGTTATCGCATATCTGGAGAAGAAAGGCCTGGAATATCAGAATTTCGGGTGTGACAGCACGGCTGCCGTGGACTATCCTGTCTATGCGAAGAAGGTAGCGCGGGCGGTGCAGTCCGGCCAGTGTGAGAAGGGGATCCTGATTTGCGGAACGGGAATCGGCATTTCCATAGCGGCCAACCGGTTCCGGGGAATTCGTGCAGCCCTCTGCGGGGACTGCTTCAGCGCGGAGGCCACAAGGCTTCACAACGATGCAAATATCCTGGCCATGGGCGGACGGGTAACTGGCCCGGGACTGGCTGTGAAAATTGTGGACACCTTTTTGAATACGGAATTTTCCAAAGAAGAGAGACATGTAAACAGAGTACGGGGGATTGACGAGGACTAGGGGGTACAAAAGAGATGTCGAAAGTTGTAGTGATGGATCATCCGCTGATCCGGCATAAGATAGGGGTAATCCGGCGTGTGGAAACGGGATCCAGGGATTTCCGGGCCATGATTGGCGAGATCGCCAGCCTGATTACGTATGAAGCGACAAAGAACCTGAAACTGCAGGATGTGGAAATTGAAACTCCCATCTGCAAGACGGTGGTGAAAGAGCTGGCGGGAAAGAAGATGGCGATTATTCCCATACTCCGGGCCGGACTCGGTATGGTAGACGGAATGCTTGCCATGATTCCTTCGGCCAAAGTGGGGCATATCGGCCTGTACCGGAACGAAGAGACGCTGGAACCGGTGGAATACTACTGCAAAATTCCTGCGGACTGCAGTGAGCGGGACGTATTTGTGGTAGATCCGATGCTGGCTACCGGAGGCTCTTCTGTGGCGGCTATTCAGATGCTCAAAGACCGTGGCGTGCAAAATATCCGCTTCCTCTGCATCATTGCTGCGCCGGAGGGCGTAAAGAGGATGCAGGAGGCCCACCCGGACGTGGATATCTACGTGGGCGCTCTGGACGAGCACTTAAACGAGCACGGCTATATCGTTCCCGGCCTCGGAGATGCAGGAGACCGGATTTTCGGAACAAAATAAAAAAACAGCAGATTCCCGGACAGAGCCAGAAGGGATTGCAGACGCAAAGCGTCTGAAAACCCTTCTAAAAGAAAGCACTGGAAGGGAATCTGCGGAACTAAAATGGAGGCCTATATGGGCGGAAAGCGGAAAGATTATATTAGCTGGGACGAATATTTTATGGGCGTAGCCATTCTTTCCGGCATGCGCTCCAAAGATCCCAGCACGCAGGTGGGAGCCTGCATTGTGAGCCAGGACAACAAAATTCTTTCCATGGGCTACAATGGGTTTCCCATGGGCTGTGACGACGATGCGTTTCCTTGGGCCAGGACCGGGGAAGTCAATGAGACGAAGTATCCCTTTGTCACCCACGGGGAATTGAATGCCATTCTCAATTATCGGGGAGGCAGCCTGGAGGGCGCTAAGATTTACGTGGCCCTTTTCCCCTGCAACGAGTGCGCCAAGGCAATCATCCAGGCGGGGATCCGCACGGTGGTGTACGCCTGCGACAAATATGCGGATACGGCTGCCACCATAGCATCCAAACGTATGCTCCGGGCGGCCGGGGTGGAGCTGGTTCCCTATGAGCACACGGGCAGGGTAATTCAGCTGGAGGTTTAAGAAGAAACGAATAAGAAAAAGACAAGAGAAATAAACAGACAGGAGATATACGGGGAATCTTCGTATTACACCTGTCTGTTTCTGTCTTGTTTCCGGATTGGGATTAACTTTCCAGGCACTCTGGCAGGGAAGCCAAAAGCCTTCCGCTGTAAATTTCCTTTAGCAGGCTGTCCAGCTTGCGCATACAGGCGCAGGCCTGGGCAGGAGAGAGCAGCCCTTCCTCGAAAGCGTCTGCAATCTCATTCAGATCCACCACCCGGATTTCCCCGGAGGGATAGAGGAGGACATCTGCCAAGAGATCCGTGAACACATAGGTATCCGAAGCAGGATCGTAGGTGTGCTCAACGATATCGCAATACCAGCAGATGAGGCCGCCTAAGCGGTTTAGAAAGCGGCTTACCTTCCAGCCTTTGTCCAGGAAGTAGCAGGAAGTTCCGTGATCCAGATCCTTCTTAGGGCGTATGGTCTGCCATTTGGTGACCAGGATGTGTTCGTCACGGTAGAGGAGGATATCCTTGTTTAAGAGGATACATTCTTCGGGAATCAGGCGCTTCCGGTATAAAATAGGGGTGTCGTTTGGCATATAGTTCCTCCTGATTTAAAGTTCCGCAGGTTCCCCTGCGGGAGAGTTTTGTACCACGGTCAGGGAATCATTCTTTACAAATTCCTGTTCTGCCGAGCGGCGCTTGTAGTAGGTCCGCTTGTAGGTGTCTGGGTCCGGGAGGAGGAGAAATTCGGAGGGCGTGCACCCGGTGATCTCCTTAAAGACCCGGTTAAAGGTGCGGATATTGTTGAAGCCGCAGCTTAGGGCAATGTCCGTAATCTTACGCTGCGTGTGCCGCAGTTCGTAGGCGGCCCCTTCAACGCGCACCATGTTTAAGTAAGTGACGAAGTTGATTCCCATAAGCTTTTTGAAGATCCTGGAAAAATAGCTGGTGCTGAAATTCATGGACCCGGCGGCAAACTCCAGGGAGATGCTGTCTCCATAGTGTTCGTCAATGTAAGACAGAAGGCTTTGCAGGTCGTTCAGCATCCGGGAGCGCTTCCCATCAGGAAGAGCGCCGCTTTCTGTCCTGGGATGGTGGCGTTTCAGAAGGGCCCAGAAGGTCTGGAGGGAGGAAGTGACCACCTCCTGGTAGTAGGGGGCTTTCTCCTTCAGCTCCCGGGATACGGTATGAATCAGGGAATGAAGGATATGGTTTAAGCCGTAGGCTTCCAGCTGTTCTCTTGTAACCAAGGGATGGGAAAAGCGGGGGTTCTGAAAAATCGGACCGATGATGCCGGTATCGAAGATAATAAAATCCAGGCAGTTTTTCATGTCATAAGAGTCGCTGTAGTGGATTTCCCCGCTCTCGCAGACGGCCAGATCCCCGGCATGGGCCGTAAAGGTCCGGTCGGTGATATTCAGCCGGCAGGAGCCGGAGCGGACATAGATCAGTTCGATCTCTTTGTGCCAGTGGGCCAGAAAGCTGATATTTTGATAGCTGGAATGCCATACCATGAAATCAGAGTCATAGCTGCGGATCTCGTGAAACGCTTTTATCATTGTGGGAATCCTCAAAAAATTTACTGTTTCTTGAAAAAATTATAACAATTAGTACAAAAAATGTCCAGATAAGAACAGAAATTTGCGTGCAATTTTTGGGGGAATGTTTTATAATAAAAACATCTAAAGCCGGAAGGGAAGGTTTCCCGGTTTTAAAAATTAAAAGGAAGATGGAGGATATGAAAGTGGCAAAGAACAGATTAGTGGGTGAATATCCGGTTATCGGCATCCGTCCGACCATTGACGGCCGCAGGGGTGTTCTGGACGTAAGAGGCTCCTTGGAAGAGCAGACCATGAACATGGCGAAATCTGCAGCGAAATTGTTTGAGGAGAATCTTCGCTACAGCAACGGCGAGCCGGTGAAGGTTGTGATTTCCAATACGACTATCGGCCGTGCAGGAGAGTCTGCTGCGTGTGCGGACCAGTTTAAAAAAGAAGGCGTAGACATTACGCTGACCGTAACTCCCTGCTGGTGCTACGGATCGGAGACCATGGATATGGATCCCATGACCATCAAAGGCGTGTGGGGCTTTAACGGAACTGAGCGGCCGGGCGCCGTGTATCTGGCATCCGTGCTGGCTACCCATGCACAGAAGGGCCTGCCGGCATTCGGCATCTACGGACATGATGTCCAGGAAGCAGATGACACCAGCATTCCGGCAGATGTACAGGAGAAGCTGCTCCGGTTCGGCCGTGCGGCAGTTGCAGCCGCAACCATGAGAGGAAAATCCTATCTGCAGATTGGTTCCATCTGTATGGGGATCGGCGGTTCCATTATCGATCCGGCCTTTATAGAAGAGTACTTGGGCATGAGAGTGGAGTCCGTGGACGAGGTAGAGATCATCCGCCGGATGACCGAGGGCATCTATGACGAGGAAGAGTTCCAGAAAGCCCTTAAATGGACGAGAGAAAAATGCGTGGAAGGCTTTGACAAGAATCCGGAAGAAATTCAGAAGACCAGAGAGCAGAAAGATGCGGACTGGGAGTTTGTAGTTAAGATGATGGTAATCATCAAGGATCTGATGAGCGGAAGCGACAAGCTGGATCCCAAATTCTCGGAAGAGGCCATCGGCCACAACGCCATTGCGGCAGGTTTCCAGGGACAGAGACAGTGGACAGACTTCTATCCCAACTGCGACTTCCCGGAGGCAATGCTCAATACCTCCTTTGACTGGAACGGAGCGAGAGAGCCGTACGTTCTGGCAACGGAGAACGATACCCTGAACGGGCTGGGCATGCTGTTCCTGAAGCTTCTCACCAACCGGGCCCAGATCTTTGCGGATGTCCGCACTTACTGGAGCGGAGATGCCGTGAAGAAGGCCACAGGTTATGATATTGAGGGCAAGGCGAAGGATGCGGACGGATTTATCCATCTGATCAACTCCGGTGCGGCCTGCCTGGATGCCTGCGGACAGGCAAAGGATGCGGACGGCAACGCCTGCATGAAGGAGTGGTGGAATGTAACGGAAGAGGATCAGGAGGCGATCCTGAAAGCAACCACCTGGAATGCAGCAGACAACGGCTACTTCCGGGGCGGCGGATTCTCCTCCCGTTTTGTGACTGAGGCTGAGATGCCGGCCACCATGATCCGCCTGAATCTTGTAAAAGGCCTCGGACCGGTTCTGCAGATTGCAGAGGGCTGGACCGTGAAGCTTCCGGAGGAAGTGACCGACAAGCTCTGGAAGAGAACCGACTATACCTGGCCCTGCACCTGGTTCGCTCCCAGATGTACCGGAGAAGGCGCATTCAGGACTGCGTATGATGTGATGAACAACTGGGGAGCCAACCACGGAGCCATCAGCTACGGCCATGTGGGAGCTGACCTGATTACCCTGTGCTCCATCTTAAGAATTCCCGTCTGCATGCACAACGTACCGGAGGAGAAGATTTTCCGTCCGGCCGCATGGAATGCCTTCGGCATGGACAAAGAGGGACAGGATTACCGCGCCTGCCAGGCGTATGGTCCTCTTTACAAGACCATCCGGTAATACAATAGAATTCCATAAAATGAAGAAAGACAGCAGGCTTTGCGGTTATAACCGTAAAGCCTGCTGTTTTTTTGTAAACATTGCAGCAGTGTTGGCCCAGGAACGAAAGGGCTGCCTGCCCTGCATCAATCTTCCATAGAGTCAATATTATCCTCCGTGGCAATGGTAATCGGCACCTTGATATAACGGGACTCCGGCTTCTGCCGTTTGATAATATAGTCAAAGAGAAGCTTAATCAGCTGGTAGCCCTGGAGAGAAGCGCTCTGTCCGATGGCGAAGTCTACGGTTCCGCTCTGGAGGAGGGCAATGGTGTCAGGAACCAAATCGTGGCATACGACCTTTATTTCTTTGTCTTTCCCGGTAAGCTCCAGGGCGTTCCCCACACCTTTGATTCCGCCGCCGGTGATGTAGATGCCTTTGAGATTCGGATACCGGTTGCAGTATTCCAGCGTAGTCTTGAAGGCTTCTTCTTTCCGGTCCTGGTTTTCCCGGATTTCCACAATGTTCAGGTTTGGATAGCGCAGGGACAGCTTCTTTTGGAACCCTTTCAGGCGGCATTGGTGGCAGGAAAGGTTGTTGGAGCTGATAATGATTCCCACATCGCCACCCTCCGGCAGGAGGCGGCCCATAAGTCCGGCGGCAGTCTCTCCGCCTTTGACGTGATCCTGGCCCAGGAAGCACAGCTCCCGTATCCCCTCGATTTTGGAATTAAAGGTAATAATCCGGATTCCTTGCTCTGCAAGCTGGTTGATTTTCCGTTTCACCTGGTCATCATCAATGGGCAGCAGGGCAATTCCTGCATAGCCGTCCTCACTCATATTAGTCAGTATATTCACCAGTTCCGCAGGCTCCAGGGTAGTCAGCATTTTCACGGTGACAGACAGGCTGAAGGGAGAAAATTCTTCCTCGGCCTGCTTGATACCCTTTAAAGTAGCCTGGATATAGGGATTGTAATCCGGCGTAAGGACGACGCCGATTTTCAGTGGAGTTTTGCTCTGAACCAGTGCTTTTCCCAGGAAGTTAGGATGGTAGTTCAATTCTTTTGCGATCTGCAGGACCTTTTGTTTTGTTTCTTCCTTTACGCCGGGGCGTCCGTTCAGCACCTTATCCACAGTGCCCCGGGAGACATTGGCCAATTCGGCAATTTGTTTGATGGTAACGCTCATGTTTCATTCCGCCTGCTTCTTGTAATGTAGATTTTCTGAAATTTTATTACCCCCAGAGGGCGGGGTATAAAAAAAGAGTATCAAAAAAATAACCATGTGTCCAGAGAAAAATAAACGCATTTTTGTGCTCGAGCTCCAAGCGAAAAAATTAAAAAGTTTATATTTGGTTAAAATGCACAAAAATAAAGCTTAAAAATTGTAGGAAAATACATATTGAAAAAATCATACCGGGGGGGGGTATAATGGGACTGAAAAGAGCTCGAGCACAAAATAGTGGAGGTAAAGGGAATATGAAATTTGGAACAGGCTATTCTTACTGGGGAACCCAGTGGAAATGCGACTATATTGAGATGGTAAACAGGGTTGCGGATATCGGGTTCGACATTTTGGAGATCGGTGCGGATCATCTGTATCATATGACGGATGCAGAGATTGATGCCTTAAAGGCAGAGGGAGACAAGCGGGGAATTGCGTTCACCACCAACAGCGGCCCGGCTAAGCAGTATGACCTGGCCTCAGGAGACGAGGCCGTGAGACAAAAAGGTGTCGGATATTTTAAGGATATCCTGCACAAGATGAACCGTCTGGGCTCCAAAAGCCTGGTAGGCGCCATTTATTCCTACTGGCCCACAGATTTCTCAGCTTGCGATACGGATAAGGAAGCAGCCTGGGAGAGAAGCATCCCCTGCTTAAAGGAGATAGGCGATACGGCGGCAGATTTGGGTATCGAGTGCGCCCTTGAGGTTTTGAACCGCAACGAGACCTACATATTGACGGACTGTGCAGAAGCTTTGGAATATGTAAAGCGAGTGGACAGCAAAGGCGTGAATATTCTGCTGGACACCTATCACATGAATATTGAAGAGGATAATATGTTCGATGCCATCCGGAAAGCAGGAGACCTTTTGGGGCATGTGCATGTGGGCGAGTGCAACCGCAAACTTCCTGGAATGAACAACAGCATCAACTGGCCGGAGATCGGAAAAGCCCTGCGGGATATAGGTTATCAGAAGGCCGTGGTGATGGAGCCCTTCCTGCTCTCCGGCGGCCAGGTGGGAAGAGATATCCGTGTCTGGAGGGATTTGAGCGGCGGTGCGGATGAAGCGCAGATGACCAAATACATCACGGATTCCCTTGCTTATTTAAAGAAGTGCTGTGAGGGTTAGAAGCCATTGTGAAGGAAAGGAGCGGGAGATGGGAGAAAGATTTAAGCTGGAGATACAAGGTGTCTCGAAATCTTTCCCGGGCGTAAAAGCCCTTGATAATGTAAATATCGCATTGAGGCCCGGAACGGTCCATGCGGTTATGGGAGAGAACGGAGCGGGAAAATCAACGCTCATGAAGATTATCAACGGCCTTTATAAGAGGGATGAAGGAAAGATTCTGCTGGACGGAAAAGAGGTCCATTTCTCCGGGCCGGAGGAATCGGGAGCCGCAGGGATTGCCATGATTTACCAGGAACTGAATTTTTTTCCGGAGCTGACGGTTGCCGAGAATATGTTTATGAAGCGGCAGCCGGGAAAGGGCGGGTTTGTATCCTGGGGACAGATGATGGAGGATGCACAAAAGATCCTGGATGAAAACGGACTCTCCTACGACCCGTCGGAGAAGATCAAGAATCTTCCGATTGCCAGCGTGCAGATGCTGGAGATCATCAAGGCGGTGGCTTTTAAGGCCCAGGTTATTATTATGGATGAACCCACCTCCTCGATTTCCAATAAGGAAGTAGAATTCTTGTTTGAGACGATCCGGAGACTGAAGGAGCAGGGAATCAGCTTCCTCTACATCAGCCACAAGATGGAGGAAATTTTCCGCATCGCAGATGACATCACCATTATCCGGGACGGTAAGAGCATTATTTCCGGCAGGGTAGATGAATTTACGGAAGATTCCATTATCACCCACATGGTGGGGCGCTCTATCGACAATATTTATCCCAAGGAGCAGGTGCCCATCGGGGAAGTGGTATTTGAAGCGAAGAACCTTACCACTGACGGCATGTTCCGCAATGTGTCCCTGGAGGTCCGGAAAGGTGAAATCGTAGGAATGGCAGGCCTGGTAGGGGCGGGCAGAAGCGAAGTATGCCGGGCTGTCTTCGGACTGGATCCCCTGGATTCCGGTGAGATCACCCTCTGCGGAGAGAAATATGTGCCAAAGGACGTGACCCATGCCATTAAGAATAAGATTCTGATGATTACCGAGGACCGGAAGAAAGAGGGAATCATCGGAGTGCGAAGCTGCCGGGAGAACATTACCCTGACCAACCATCACATCCAGAAAGGCGTCTTTATGAACCTGAAGCAGGAGATTGAGGATGCAAAGCGTATGGCGGAGATGCTGAAAGTCCGTTTTGCCGGCATTGAGACACCTATCGGTTCACTTTCCGGCGGCAACCAGCAGAAGGTGCTGCTGGCCAGGTGGCTGATGCTGGAGAGCAAGCTCTTGATTCTGGATGAACCTACCCGGGGAATCGATGTGGGAGCCAAGCTGGAAATTTACAATATTATTACGGACCTTGTGAAAAAGGGATATTCGATTCTGATGATTTCTTCTGAAATGCCCGAGCTTCTGGGAATGTGCGACAGGATTTACGTTATGAGCCAGGGGTATGTGTCAGGATGCTTAAGCCGTGAGGAGTTCCATCAGGAAACGATCATGCAGATGGCAGTAAAGAATGTAGCGGATGCGTAACTGGAAATTAGGAGGATAGAGAAATGAAATCTATGAAAGTGGATATGAAAAAATATTCCCTGATATTGATTCTGATTGGCATGATGATAGTCTGCAGCCTGCTGAACAGCAGTTTTATGTCAGGAACCAACCTGATGAACATTTTGAAGCAGGTGAGTATTGTTACCATTTGTTCCTTTGCCCAGGGAATGATCATTATCACGGGAGACATTGACTTGTCCATCGGTTATCTGGCAGGCATGGCGGGAACCTTCGCCTGTATCGTGTTTGTAGCCACCCAGAATCTATTCCTGGCCTTTATGGTAGGTGTTCTCATCGGGGCAGTGGTAGGAGCCATCAACGGCCTGTTTGTAGCGTACTTTAAGCTTCCGGCTTTTATCGTTACCCTTGCCATGCAAACAGTGTGCTTCGGAATTATATGCCGCTACACAGGCGGTCAGAACGTCTACAAGATCGGCAACTTCAAGGCGCTGGGCCAGAGCACGGTGGCAGGATTAATCCCCATCACGGTTGTATTCATGGTTATCATGTTCATTATCACGCATGTGATTTTGAAATATACGAAATTCGGCCGTTACCTCTATGCTATCGGCGGAAACAAAGAAGCGGCAATCGCAGCAGGAATCCAGGTAGTAAAGGTCAAATGGAGCGCTTTTATTATCTCCGGCGTGTTTGCGGCAATCGCAGGTATGGTTATGATGGGAAGGCTGAATGCCGGTATTCCCGGTGAGGGACAGGGCTACGAGACGGACGCCATTACGGCGACGGTTATCGGCGGCACCAGCTTCGCAGGGGGAGCAGGTACGGCTTTCGGCACATTCCTGGGCTCCGTGATTATCGGAGTGCTCAACAACATTATGAACCTGATGGGTGTGGATTCCTATATCCAGATGATCACCAAGGGATTGATCATCATCGGGGCCGTGCTGGTAGACAGCCTGTCCAAACAGGGCAAAACCAGCATCAAGATTATGGCATCATCTTCTGATGCAAAGAAGACCAAATAAAAAAACACAAGGAGGAAACAAAATGAAAAAGAGATTGTTAAGTGTATTGCTGGCAGCGGCAATGGTGGCCACTATGCTGGCCGGATGCAGTTCCAAGACAGAACCGGAGCAGCCCGCCAACACAGAGACAGAGGCGCCGGCAGAAACCGGAGAGGCAGATGCGCAGGCTCCGGCCGGAGAGACAAAGGATGTATACAAGGTAGCATTCCTTCCCACCGATATGTCCGCCACCTTCGCATCATGGCTGGCAGAGGAACTGGTAACAGCCTTTGAAGCCTACGATGATATGGAGCTGACCGTTATGGACAGCAAGAACTCTCTGGAAACTCAGCTGAGCAATATGGAGACCTGCGTGTCCCAGGGTTATGACTATGTAATCCTGCTTCCCCTGGAGCCGGCTGCTGAGGATGATTATGTAGCTCAGTACATTGAGGAGGGAACCCCCTTCATGAACATCAACCTGGACGATTTCGGCGTAGAAAAGGCATCCAGCGTAATTGCAAACCCCTATGATCTGGGTACTGTAGTGGCAGAGGTAGCCAAGGCAAATCTGCCGGACGATGCTAACGTAGTAATTCTTCTCGGACCCTCCGGAAATACCGACTCCATCGAGAGACGCCGCGCATATGACGACGTTCTTCTGAAGGACAGCAACATCACGGTTCTGGATGAGCAGCTTGGGGACTGGGAGAAATCCAAGGGCATGAATTTCATGACGGACTGGCTGCAGGTGCATGAGATCGACGCGGTTCTTTCCATGAACGACGCAATGGCAATCGGAGCCATTGAAGCTGCAAAAGAGGCCAATAAGCTGGATGACATTCAGTTCTACGGCGTAGACGGACTGGCTGACGCAGCGGTAGCTATTGCAGACGGTGAGCTGGACGCTACGGCTCTGCAGGATGCAAAGGTAATGGCAGAGGAAGGAGCCCGCATTGTGCATGAGGTTCTCACCGGTGAGAACACCGAGGGCTTCGAGAAGGTTCAGATTCCGGTAACCCTGATTACCTCTGACAATGTAGACGAGTTCATTACCAGATACACAGAGAACGGAATGCTCAGCGAGTAATCATAAAAGTTCTGCAAATGGAGGAAGAAAGTAAATGAAACAGGCGGTTTTAACAAAAGCGGAAACCATTGAGTTCAGCGAAATAGAAAAGCCGGTCATCAAAGCCGGCGAGGTTTTGGTAAAGGTGAAGAATATCGGGATCTGCGGTTCTGATATCCACGCTTATTACGGACAGCATCCCTTTATGTCGTTCCCTATCCGGTTGGGACACGAGATGTCGGGCGAAGTCGTTGAGGTGGGAGCCGATGTAAAAGATATCGCTGCAGGCGATCTGGTCACCATGATGCCCCAGGAATTCTGCGGGGAGTGTGAACCCTGCAAGGCAGGAAGATACAACATCTGCAACACGCTGGATGTGATCGGATGCCAGACTCCGGGAGCGGCCTGTGAGTACTTTAACGTTCCTGCGGCCCTGATTAAGAAGATACCGGGAGGGATGTCTGCCCAGCTGGCTGCTACTGTAGAGCCTGCGGCAGTGGGCGTCCATGCGGTGAGAAGATGCGGAAGCGTCAAAGGGAAAAATGTAGTCGTCATGGGAGCCGGCACCATCGGCAATGTAACTGCGCAGGCAGCCCTGGCGGAGGGAGCTAAGAGCGTCCTTATTACGGATCTGTCCGAGAATCGTCTGGAGATTGCCAGGCAGTGCGGCATTCCCTGTACGGCCAACACGGGAAAGAAAACGATGAAGGAAGCGGTTAAAGAAGCTTTCGGCGCGGAAGGACCGGACATTTTCTTCGAGTGCGTAGGCATCGGAGCTACCGTCAATCAGGCCATTGAATGTTCCAAAAAGGGAAATGATATTGTGATTGTAGGCGTGTTTGGCAAAAATCCCGAAGTAAATCTCTCATGGGTACAGGACAGAGAGCTGCGCATCTGCGGGTCGCTGATGTATGTGGAGAAGGATTTCCAGGATACCATCGACTACATAGCGGCGGGAAAAATTAAAATGG
>ERZ777305.1149-NODE-1149-length-34592-cov-4.571995_pt1 | contig 34592 bp, 34 predicted proteins | sample MGYA00374965_ERZ777305 | MGnify/ENA primary metagenome ERZ777305 (study PRJEB29328, sample SAMD00013331) | mouse gut metagenome | study: EMG produced TPA metagenomics assembly of the Metagenome analysis of fecal microbiota from mouse which was promoted... | reverse complement strand
ATTCTCTCCTTTCACCCTTTATATTACCGATGAATTGTCATTTTACTTCTTTTTTGATGAAAATTTTTCTATTTATTTTTCACTTTCTAGATTTTTTTATCATCTTCTTTTACTCGATCCATTATGACTGTATTATGTGACCAAGGTATTTTATAAGAAAGTTCTTTGAGTTCTTTATTATCTTTTACTGACAAATAATATTTTCTCATATTACGAAGATTTCTGGGTGAATATCCTTTTGCCTTTGGATATTTAATCTTTAAACTAATTGATAATTCATCAATAAATTTATTACCCCAACTGACATTATCTTCAATCATTTTTCCAATAAAGAAATATAATTCTAATATACTTTTATTAGCATTTTGGAATATTTCTAATTGAGAAGCTTCTATTTTTTCAATAATTCTTTTAACACTTTCTTTAAATGTAAATTCTAATTTTTTTTCTACCATAAAATAACTTCCTTTCAATTTTTGCAGACGCGTCTGCAAAATTACGATACATTGATATTTGATTTCTAATATCATAGAGTGTTACTATATCGATAGAACAAGTACTATGATTTTTTTGCCACTGATATTTTTTATTTTAGTTTTTAAACAAGGTCCTACTACTGCCTTTAATAATTCTTTATTTTTTTGTCATGATTTAACCCTTCACCCTTTATATTACCGAATTATTATCATTTTACTTCTTTTTTAATCATTAAAAAATGAATATCAATTATGATATTCACCTCTATTAATTATTTTTAATCCTTTAGCATTATAGTCAATTCCCTTTTTTACGTTGGCATCTGCTATATAAGTTCCCTCAAGCAAGCAACCAGTAAAATCTGTCGTCGGATCAAATATTTTATTTTCATTTTGTCTAGTTACAAACCTACAATGTCTCAAATCTTTATTATAGACAATTTGCGGATTTAGTCTTAAATTCGTATAGGAAAAATCGACACCACTTATATCTACTTCCGTCAAATTTACTTTAGATAAATTTATATAAGGCAAATATGGTAACCACTTTCTCTTTATTCTCCTTGTTCCATTTATTTCTTCAAAAAGATAATTGCTACTTATTGTTATTCTTCTCTTTTCATTAAAAATATCATTTAGTTCCTTTTGTAGTTCTAATATTTCAATAAATTTATCTTCTAACTTCTCTTCTATTCCTCTTTTTGATTCTTGTTTTTTAAGTTCAACACTAATCTCATCTCTTACCTTTTGCTCTTTAGCATTCACACAATTTCTCAGTGTATCATATGCTCGAACATAATCTCCTGGTACAATAGTTTTATCGAAAACCTCCTGTAATTCATCTAAATTAAAGTGATAACAATCCACAGTATCATTATCGATAACTTCCTTATCCACTCGATATATTTGAACTCCTCCAAAGCCATTCTCTGCTTTTAAATAAAAATAGGCATCTTCAAAAAATCCATAGCGGTAATCTACTCTTGCATTTATTGGTACACTCATAAGAGCAAACGATGCAACTATCGTATCATAATAGAGAAATACTTTTTCTATTTTACCCTTATTATTTCTCGCATAACTAATTACATCATTATTAACAACAGAACCAGTAGCTACAATTTCTCCATTTTCCAGTTTATATTCTTCATGTGGATTATCAACATTATAAAATACCAATTTTGATCTAGTACTTTTATTTCTATTTATTTTAATTTTAACATTCAAATCTGAAAAGAAAGCATTCAAACAAACATTAATCTTACTCTCCGTTCCAATAATAAAGTTTTTAACATCTTCATTAAACATCGTTAAGTTAATGCTTTCTGCATCGACAAATCGTCTTCTTGGCGTTTCATTCAGGGATTTATAAAAATCTTTTCTAACTAATATTCGTTGTAACATTCCCATAAACATACCTTCTCTACAAATTTATTAATGCTTATTATAACACTTTTATTAGTATGTGTAAATTTTTATGATTCATCACTTAAAATATATTTATATTTCTTAATATTTCAATATAAATATATCATAAAAATACCCATGTGCGATTTTGTCACACATCAAAAAAACAATGCTACATTTACTAACATTGCTTTTCTATAATACTCTTCAACTTATCAATTCTACTTTGCAATAAAAGACAAATTTTATCTATTCTTCTATCTGTCATATGAGTGATATCACTATAGCTATGCAATAGAGAATTAAACTCATCAACTAAACCATCTAATTTTGATAAATCATATCTTCCAATATTATTTATTTTTAAAATAATATCATCAAAATTACCTACATCATAAAAGAATCTTGCATCACCATTCAATATTATTTCATCATCATTATAATCCAAAATATTAAGTGACTGACCTGTATCAAAAATCGGAGCAACTCCTAACCATTTCAAGTTATTAACATCTCTTATAATACCAAAATTATTCAAATGCCTATCTTCATTCAACATTAAATAATCTACTATAAACATATCTTCTATTCTCTCTCTTGCATCGCTGATACCGTGACTTTCAAGTATCTTTATATAATCTTCATAGGCATTATTCTTATCACAATTTTTATAAAGAATTTGATATGCAGGAACAAGTTCAACATTTGAATTAATAAAACATGGACATTTAGAAACTACGATATTATTAACAACATCCAAATCATAACTTACATAATTAAAGCCTAATCTTTTGGATATCATTGATGCTAGTACCTCATTGAATGGTTGCATAACTTCACTTTTATATCCACTCTTTAATAAATATCTTACACCATTATCGATAATCCATGCTTTCTTAAGTCTTCCATCTGTCATATTATTTGGAGATATTAAACTAATATTATCACTGCTTGTATTACTCTTAGAAAAAGTTGCATTAGTAAATTCAGAATAGCCAAAATCATGGTCAAAAAAATTTACATCTTCATATTTTATATTGCTATCAATAGGTTTTACCCAATATTGATCAGAAAGGGAAAGACCTAATGCCTTATCGAGTAATTCTGTTGGTGTTGATAACTCCAACTTTATCAACAATAAATCCAAATCATCTCTCCAAGAAGGTATTCCACGATCTTTAAACCATTCAGATAACTTAGTACGTATATCTTCTCCCAAGTTATAAGAAGCATTAATTATGACTGGTGCATACTCTATATTTTTTATTTTCTCAATTTTAGTAAAAACAGCTAATGCTTCATCATATTCTGCTACTAACACTTCTGTATTTTTATTCATCAATATACACTTCATAATCATACTTCCTTTCTTTTGTTTATTATATCATACTAGATAAATTGATAACAACTTAAGAGAGAAAAATACCCATGTGCGATTTTGTCACACCCCCATTTATTTTTAAAGTGCAAACTATGCACATTAAAAAATGTGCTTTTTTTGCACATTTTATTTTTGTAATATTTGATAATATTTATTATCTTCCATCAACTCTTTATGAGTACCCTTTCCAACTAGACGACCATGATCAATTACTAGTATTTCATCGGCCATTTTCATAAGTGCTGGTTTATGCGTAATCATCAAGATGGTATGATCTCTTTTTAAATCCTTTAAAATCTTCATTATCTGTTTTGAAGTACGCATATCTAAAGATGAAGTGACCTCATCAAATAACAATACTTCTGAATTACTTAAAAGTGTTCTTGCCAGCGCGATTAATTGCTTTTGTCCACTTGAGATATTTTCCGCATCTCTTACCAACTTGGTATTATATCCATCTTTTAATCCCATAATATAATCATGTATGCCGACTCTCTTACAAGCAGCAATTTGATTACTTTGATTAGAATCTACGAGATTTAAATTCTCTCTTATACTCATATCGAATATAAAAGGTTTCTGAGTAACAATTGAGACATTGCTCGAATAAACCTCTTTGGTATAATCATTTATGTTTTCATCATCTAACAAGATAACTCCCTTATCTGCTTTATAAAGTCGCAAGAGAAGTCTGAATATCGTCGATTTACCAGATCCACTCTTACCAACTATAGCCGTAAAACTATTCGGTTTAATCTTAAAACTGACATTCCTCATTACTTCTTGTTTCTCATAAGTAAATGAGACATTCTTAAACTCAACTTTTCCATCGATAAAGTCATTGTCATTATCGCCAAATTCTAACATATTCTTATTCTTATAATTCAATATTTTATAAACACGATCGACTGGTGTTGAATAGCTTGATAAATTATTTATGCACGAATAGAACTTCTCATACTTTGTTTGAATATTTTCATAATAACCAATAACAAGTACTAAAGTAGCAACCTCATAATAGCCCTTCAAAATTAAATAGGACATAATCAAATAGACAAAAATTTTACCAGATCCCAAAATTATTGGAATTACTACAGCTATATTATCATCATATATACGCTTTTTAAAATAATTCTTTTTTCTACCCTTTTTATAAGTCTCTAAATAGACATTTAAATCCTCTTTCATATTAAATGACTTTATCTCTTTATTGCCATCTAATACTTGTCCCATAAGACCTGAAATATTATCCTGTTGTTTTCTTTGATTAGCTAAATAATAATCTCTTTTTTTCGTATTCTTTCCTAAAGAATAAATTGATAACAGACACAAAATGAGAGCCATCAATCCTATAAGTATATTTACCTTTGTTAAAACTATAACGGCAACTAGCATTCCAATAAATTCCGTTATAGCATCAAATGTTAAATCGGGAATCTGCATAACTTTTCCCACATCATTAAATGCCGTATTGACAATATATGAAGTCGAAATATTTTTAGTAAAATTCTCATCATACATTGTAACTTTTTGCAAAATTAATTCTTGTAACTTATTATGTGTAAATATTGAATTATTAGCATATGCAACATAATTATAATGATGACATAAAACATAAAAGCAACTTGAACTTAAAAACAATAAAGATGATATAATTGACATCTTAAAGTCTGCTTTTGTCACATAATCAATAATCATTGATGCCGTAAGTGGAATAATAAGTAAAGAAATACTCCTCAATAGTGCTGAAAAGAATAAGTGAAACAACAATTTCTTGTTATTCGCCTTCATACTAAAGAATTTCTTTATCTCGATAAAATAACGTTTAATCATTATCAAACACCCCAATTCTACTAGGTGATTTTCTTGATTGCAATAATTGATAAATCTCATTGTGTTTTATGAGTTCTTTATGTGTACCAATTTCTTGAATTCTTCCCTCATCAAGAACCACAATTCTATCAGCTATCTTCATTAAATCTGGTTTCTTAGTAATCATAATAACGGTATGATCTTTTTTTAAATTATCCACTAATTTAGGAACTAATTTTGCCGTATCGGGATCTAAAGATGTCGTAATATCATCGAGTAATATTACCTCTGCTTTCGAAAGAATTGTTCTTGCAATACTAATCATCTGTTTCTGACCACCAGATATATTACTTCCATTTTCTCTTAAAATAGTATTATATCCATTTGGCAATGTTTCAATAAAATCATGAATTCCTGCTTTTTTACATGCTTCAATCTGATGTTCAATATTAGAATCTACGAAATTTAAATTTTTTCTTATACTCATATTAAAGATAAAAGGTTTTTGATTGACAACTGAGACATTTTTAGAATAACTTTCTTTCGAAAATTCAAAGACATCGACATTATCCAATTTTATACTACCCTTAGTTGGCTTATAAAGTCTCAAAAGTAAGTTTAACATCATCGTCTTACCTGATCCTGCTTCTCCCACTATTGCCAATACTTCATTATGATTTACTTTCAAATTGATATTATGTAAAACTTCCTTTTTCTTTAATTCTAAAGATACATGTTTAAATTCTACGACACCATAAATATCATCTGTTTCCAAAGAGCCAAACTTAACTTCATCGGAAGTATAATTTAAAATATCATTTATACGTGATACTGCCGTATTTGTCTCTCTTATCGAAGAAGTTGAAGAGATTAAATCCCCAACATAAGTTTCCAAATATTCATGATATGCAATAACCAATACTAAGACACTTACATCAATTCTTCCGGCCATAATAAGACATATCAAGAATACATAGAGAATAAATCTAAATATATAAGTAACGGCTCTTATATCATTATCTCTCAAAGTGCAATATTCCCTTTTAGTCTTATAACACTTATTAAAATTATTTTGAATAATATCCAATTTAGCTTTTAACTTTGGCAACATGCTAAATGTCTTTATCTCTTGTAAGCCTGAAATTATCTGTGTTAAAAGTGTCGAATATTTATCATCTTGCACTTTTACCTTATTGTGATAATAATTAACATGACAATCAGCTTGATTTCGCACATATATATAGACAAGCGTAAAAAGGACAAAAAGCAAAGATAGATAAATATTAATCGTTGCCACTATTACAAGCACCGCTGCTATTTGAAGAATTCCCATAAAGAACTCCGATAACTGATCATTCATATCTCCTATTTCGATAATATCGGTATTGATAGAATTCATAAGTCTACCTTTACTTATCATTCTCGTAAAATTGCCATCGACATCGACTAATTTATTTAATACCTTTTTTGTCATCTTATCATAACAATAATCCATATTAAATCCATATATTCTATAATTAATATATAGAGCTATATTATATAAAATATATACTAGTAAATATCCTCCCAAAGCCAAATACGTCATTTCTGCATTACCTTGGGTTAAATATTTAATAATTAAAGATGCTACAAAGGGAAGTAATAGAGAAAACCCTTTATAGAAAAATGCCGATACTAAATTAATAACTAAATATTTTATCTTTAACTCGGCTAGTTTTAAATAATCTTTTATAAAACCATAATACTCCTTTAACATACTACATCACACCATTCTATTTATTTCTTGCCCATTCATCCACTTCCATATCATAAAGTGGAAGTGGTTCTTTAAACGTTTGTTCCTTAAATTGTCTTTTAACATCGGCTGTTTGCAATAATAATTTATATTTAGCTTTCGTGTATCTTTCAAATCTTCCAATTGCAACATCCAACCACAATCTCTTTCCTTGCTCATGCAAATCATTGACTGGAGGGATTATTCCTCGCGATAATAACATGGCATTAAATAGCGATTTAGCCGTCCTTTTATTGCCACTTCTAAATGCTTGCATAACCAAAATATCGCCATATATTTCTATCGCACCCTCTAAAAATTCGGCATCACTAGCATGCTCATATAGATAGTCATATTGACGTTGTAACTTACTAAACTTTGGTTTAATTGCATCATGCGGGATAGAGAATAAAACATCATGATTAGGTAAAGCATGAGTATTTATATCATAATATCCCACTGTTCCCGATTTTATATTGAAATCAAATTGAATTTCCTCGCACTTTTTCCATAAATCTTCTATTCTCTTAGATTTAGTAAATGCTAATAAAGTTCCACATGCCAAGTCTACTAATTTTTCTTCATGGGCATTCTTTTTCGCTTGATAATCATAATTTTCTATATCAAATAAAGTCACCAGAGTATCCCTAGATAAATATGTTCCTTTAACTAACTCTTCGGCAATAGCATTCACTTTTAAAGAGCCAACTTTTTTATCTTTAAATACGCGACTCACATCCCAATTAGCTAAGACCATTCTTCGCAAATATTCTTCTTCATAACTCTTACTTGGCTCATTAAATAGTTCACGAATATCACCTTTTGCATGCATTTTAGCTACCAAGTTTGTCGCTTCATCTTTTAACTTGAAAATATCACTTTTTAAATCTACATCTTCTATCTTGTCAAATAAAGTTATGGGTTTAACATCAATTGCTTCTCTTAACGTTCTTACATCATGCGGAAATTTATAATCTTCCATAAAGTTGAAATTCCTTAAAGACTCGGCAACTTCTCTTGCCTCTCTCCAAGTATAATCCGTTTTAAAAACTTCTAAGGCAATATCATCAATTACTCGTCTTTCTTCCTCCGTTGCCTTCGTTTGCGTATGACCATTTACACGTATATACAGCTCGCCATATTTATCCAAATATTTGACATGATCAAGTATCTCGACAAGGGCGGCATAGACGATATAATTTTCTTTAGTCAAATTAATCTTTACTCCATACATTCTCGCATAAGCAACAATATTTGCTAGACTATTTGAGCCAACATTTGCTCCAAACCAATATTCATTTTCCATCAAGCTATTTAAATTACCAGCCATAATGTTCTTATAGACCTCTTTAAAATCATCGACAGTTGCCGTAATATAACTTCCCCCATAGATATTTCTAACCAAATCATTGACGATATCTTTAAATCCTGGATGCATTAAAGGTTTTTCTTTTAGTATTTCTGGATGATTAGCAGGAATAGTAGCATACACCATTTGAAATATCTGCATTTCCTGTTTATCATCATAATTAGAATATAAAGACATCTCTGCTCTTCTATTTAAAATATCACATATTATCTCTTTTATTTCTGGATTTTTGTCGATTAATGCTCCTCTTTCCGTTATAAATCGATAAAGATTAAATTTTTCACTTTCGGGAAATGTATATCTTTCTTCTCCATCCTTTGCTACAATAATATATTCATTGCCTGTAGCAATTAATTCAAACTTATCTTCACAAATATCATTAAGTAAACGCGTTATAAAGGATAAAGTCAATCTCGTGGCAAATAGACATCTCTCATTAAACTCTTCCTCTAATTTAACAATTCTTGCTTTTGTTTTATCTATATAATCCGATTGATGAGTAATCGTCTCAATTAATTCGTCATAACTTTCCTCATCCGGATTTTCTAATTTTTTTTCACATTCATCTATTATAGAATTATTAAAACGAATAGATTCTCTAGCACTATCTATTTCGTCGAGTTTTTCTTTAAAGTAATATTCATTCAACATGCTATCCCTCTATTCTATATAAATTATACCTTAAATTCCTTATATTTAACAACAAAAAACACCAAATAAGCCATAAAAAAACTCAGTTAATAAATGTCTTAACTGAGTAATTTATTTTAATCTCTTTCTTTACCAAACAATCTTAATAATTTAATGAATAAATTAATAAAATCTAAGTATAATTCAAAAGCACCCAATATAGCTAAATTCGTACTGTTTTCTCCTGCTTCTTTAATAGCTTTAATATGTTGCATGTCATAGGCAATATAACCAATAAATATAACAATACCTACTATACATAGTACCATATCGACAGTATTATTAAGCATAAACATATTGATTATCTCTAAGACAATTAATGATACTAATGCCACAAGTAGAAATGTTCCATAACTAGCCAAATTCATTTTCGTCTTAGCACCTATCAAAGCAAATATTCCAAACACCAACGCTGTCGCCAAGAAGACAAATATTATCGAACCCATTTCAAAGATAAGCAATAATGACGAAAGAGTAACTCCTGTCAGTAAAGTATAAAGTACATAACTAATTATCGCCGTAGTTTGAGACATCTTATGAATTCTCGCTGATAAAAATATACATAGACCAAACTGTGCTATAATGACTACCCAATAACCACTTTTATTAAATATTAAGTCTAGTATATCGTAGCTATTACTAACAAGATAAGCACTAACAAACGTTACTAAGATTCCGACAAATAACCAGCCAAATACTTTTGAATAAAAACTATTATTATTATCCATATTTTTCCTCCTTTTATATGTATATTATACTACATTCTCTTTAAGAATACTACATTACTGCAATAACATTTTCTAGAATCACATTGACGACAATAATAACCTGGATATATCGCATTCCAATATCCCTCTACGCGATATATTTCTTCATAGCCAAACTTTTTAAGTAAAGGAAGAGAATTGATATGCCCTCCTCTTATAGCTACGGCATTGGCAATACTTGTCTTCATCTTTAAATCACTAGCACTCTTTAACATATCTTCCATCAAATGCGTTGCGATTCCACATTTTTGATATTCTTCTTTAACTAGGACATTGTGAATTTCTAATTGATCTCCCAACACTTGAGCATGCAAAAAACCTACCACATGATTATCTAGTAAAGCCACCTCTATTATGGAATTATTATCGATTTCATCTTTAATAGACTCGCCATCTTCCAATCCCCAATAATTATCTTCCATTTCATCCATTTCCTTTAAATACTTTTCATCATAACTGACATATAAAATATTCATACTATCACCATTCTAATTATAGCATAACTTTACAAAACTTTACTCAATATTAGCCAAAGTCTTTTTACGCAAGAACATATTTATACTATAATATAATTGGTGGATAATATGAAAAAAGAAATAACTTATAAATCACAAGATGGCTTAACGGAAATTCATGCTGTAATCTGGGAACCAACTATTCCCATCACAGCTATTTTACAAATATCTCATGGTATGATTGAACACATCAGAAGATATGAGAATCTTGCCAATGAACTTAATAAATATGGTATTTTAGTATGCGGTAATGATCACTTAGGTCATGGCTATTCTATTCAAGATAAGGACCACTATGGTTACTTCGCCGAAAAGAATGCCGATTCCATTTTAGTAGAAGATTTGCACACCTTAACTCTAGAGATGAAAAAGAATTATCCCAATGTTCCCTATTTTCTTTTAGGTCATTCCATGGGTTCATTCATTGCTCGCAACTTTATAGCTAAATATGGAAGTGAACTTAAAGGTGCTCTAATTGTAGGAACCGGATATCACTCAAACCTAGAAATGACCGGTGCCAAAATTTTAACAAATATCATCCAATTTTATAAAAGAGGTTGGTTCTACCGCAGTAAATATATTGAAAATAAGACTAACGGAAGTTATTATAAACACTTTGAAAATAATTCCAATCATAATTGCTGGCTAACAAATGATAAAAATGTCATCTTAGAATATGAAAATGATCCTAAAACCCAATTTCGTTTTACTTGTAATGGATACTATACCATATTCACTCTAATCAAATCAGCTAATAAGAATTATAAGAATATCGATAAAAATCTGCCAATTATTTTGCTGGCGGGTAAAGATGATCCCGTCGGACGCTTTGGCAAAGACATAATAAAAATCTATGAATCTTATAAGAAATGTGGATTAAATGTCAAAATGAAAATATATAACAATATGCGTCACGAAATATTAAATGAATTAAATAAAGTTATCGTCTACAATGATGTCATTAACTTTATTAATGAAAATAAAGGAGCATAAGAAAAGCACTTCCATAGAAGTGTTTTTAAATACCTAAAATTACTTTAGCAATAGAGAAATACACAAGTAAACTACAGGCATCGACAATCGTCGTTATGAAAGGACTTGCCATAACTGCTGGATCAAAGCCAATTTTTTTAGCTATCATCGGCAATGTACAGCCAATTGATTTGGCAATAACGATCGTTACCATCAATGTTGCACATACCGTTAGCGCTATTACTGTACTAACGCCATCAATCGTAATCATTTTGACAAAGTTACAAATAGCGAGAACTACTGAACAGATTAGTGCAACTCTAAACTCTTTAAATACTACTTTAAATATATCCTTAAATTCAATATCATTTAAAGAAAGTGCACGAATGACGCTGACACTCGCCTGTCCTCCCGCATTACCTCCCGTATCCATGAGCATCGGTATAAAAGCTGTAAGTACCGTATAGGCTGCCAATTCATCTTCAAAACTTTGAATTATTTTACCAGTAAATGTCGCCGAAATCATTAAAAGTAACAGCCAAGGAATGCGCGCTTTAAAAGTTTCCAATACTCCCGTCTTATCATATGGTTTATCAACCGGAATGATAGCTGCCATCTTTTTAATATCTTCTGTTGCTTCCGATTCAATGACATCGATAACATCGTCAATTGTAATAATTCCAACTAATCTCTTTTCACTATCGACAACAGGCATGATATTTATATCATATTTTTGAAAAATACCGGCAACTTCCTCTTGATCAGTATTTGTATGAACATATTGAAATTCACGATCACATACATCACTAACCATTATATTTTTATCGGCAAACAATAAATGCCTTAGTGTTATAACGCCTGATAACACCCTCTTTTTACCAACGACAAAACAGCTATCAATAGTCTCAGAATCTTCTCTTTCCTCTTTTATCTGTTTTATTGCTTCTTCAATAGTGATATTTTCTTTTAACTCAACATATTCAACAGTCATAATTGATCCTGCTGAATCCTCTTCATACTTAAGTAATTTATTGATATCTTTTCTCGTCTCTTCTGAGCAGTTTTTTAATATCTTATCGACAATACTTGCCGGCATCTCTTCCAAGACATCCGTTGCATCATCGGCGGGCAACTCATCAATCAAAGAAACCGCTTCAACATCTGATAATTTATTTAATAATTCCGTAGCTGTTGTAACATCTAACTCCCCAAATACATCTACTGCTTTATCCTTTCCAATAAGCCTAAAGAACTTTGCTGTGTCACAGTGCTTAAAATCACTTATCCACTCGGCCAAATCCTGAGCACTAGTTTTATTTATAATTTTTTTAAGTTCGATAAATTCTTTATTTTCAATTAACTCGATTATTCTTTCTTCCATATAAACCTCCAATAGTAATATTATTAAAACTTATCCATTTCTGATACGGGTCCATAACATCACTTCCTTCGGTTTTTTAGCCACCTCCATTATAAACTATTTTTTCATTAAAAAAAAGGTTTATTTAAAAACCTTTTATGCTTCTTTTGTCTTGCCACGACTATAGACGATTAGAATCAGAACAATGCCAATTATTGCAAGTATTATTAAACCTGTCGTATCACTGTTTTTTTCTTCTTCTTTTAAGTTCTTATCGGCAACAGTTATTGAACCATCTGGTAACCCTGCGACGACATCATCTTGCTCTTCCTTATAAGCCTTCTCAATCGCATTTACAATCTTCTCGGGACTAGTATCTAAACTAAAACCTAAAAAGTATTGTTCTCCAATAACTATAAGAGGTACTCTTCCTCTACTATCTTCTGATAAATTAAATTTATCCGATACTAGTGACATTAGATTACTATTAACAGAATTACTAGCTTCTAAATCTACTAACTCATACATATAATTATGAGCCTTATCCTTACTCAAAGTAGTTTCAATATATTGATGCAAGCTTGCACAAACAGAACATGACTCACTATAAAAAACATAAAAATTAACCTTTTTTCCAGCTGCCGTCGTCGTTGTCTTCTTTTTAGCATCAACACCCATTAGAGGCATAAGCATAACCAATAATACTAATACTAAACTTAAATACTTTTTCATGTTTTACTCTCCTTACTAAATTAATTATAACATAAATTGAAAAAAAGTAACATAAAGTTACTTTCTTCTAAATAAAGGCGAAACGACAAACGAATCAAACAAGTACATGAAGTTCGCCCAAACAAAACATACTAACATATAAATTACCGTTGAATTGGCAAAAGATAGTGTTGGAAGTAAATGCGGAATTAAATACACAAATGCTATGTGACTCGAAAATATATAAAGGGCTATCTGTCCCAAGTATATAGAGAAATGATTATCTAAATTTTCAGAAATATAATCTTCTCCCAATAAGTTAATAACTATAAATGGAACTATAAAGATCATATTAACAGCATCTCCCCATTCAATACCAAATATAAATGACCATATAAAATATATTATAAATAATAGATTAATAATTGTTAAAAAGCTTTTCGAAAACAATGGATAGTGCTTTTCTTTCAAATGTGAAGCAAAATAATAAATCAAACTACCTAATGCTAAACCTGCTAAACTTCTTATTAATATAGCTGATATACCAAATGACGTAAAATTAATTGAACTATATTCTCCCATAATACTTAAAGTTCCATAACCGAAAATTACTGCTAATGGACATATAATATTCTTATATAATTCTTCATTATGGCTTAGAGCATAAAATAGGAAAGCTCCTGCTATAATCATTGCTGATAAATATGTCAATGGTTCATTCCATAAAATATTTATTCCTCCATTAGCTATTGCGTCTGCTAATGCTTGATTGCCAGGGAATAATCCATAGGTTAAAATTCCCGTTTGTGATAAGCCAAATAGTTCAAGTAATGAACCAACTAGTAATCTAGGTATTCGAATAATTGAAGTAGCATTTATGACATTTCTCACGATAAAGACAATTAATACACCCGATAAAATAGCTGGATAATAATTAACGAGATTTTCTTTAACATACTTCCATGTACTTATCTTTTTCGTCTTCTTATTTTTCAATTTCTCATAAGTAGCCACCAAATAAACGCCTGTAAGTATTATGAAATATTCCATAACCTTACCACCGGAAAACAATGCTTCATTTACTCCCTTATTTATTCCCCAAGCTATCGTATTAAAACTTAGAAGGGCAAAGCCCATGGCAAAGATGAATTCCCAAAATTCAACTGCCGAAACTTTTATACTTTCATGTAATTTACTCATACCCTTTATACTCTCTTTCAATTCTCATATCTTTAATTTATCATACTTTAAACAAAAAAGGAAGAATAATCTTCCCTTTTAGAGTACAATAAATGAATTAATTCCTAGAGGTATTCCTACCAAATACCATATGATTAATAATGCTATCCACATTACTAAGAAAACTAAGACATATGGCAAGATATATTTTATTGCCTGAATTAGTGACACACCATCTTTATCATACTTTTCTAAAAATGATACATAGATAACAAAATAGGCCATTGCTGGAGTTATTCCATAGGCAATACTTGTACCTACTGAAAATAACATTTGTGCAAACTCTGGAGTAAATCCATTCGTCATCATCATTGGCACTAAAGTTCCACTTAAAATTCCCCATCTATTGATCAAATTTGGTGCCAAAAATGTCGTTATTATTCCAACAAACAATACTAAGATAATAAGCGGAATTCCGCCAAAATTGACGGCATTTAAGCCACTAGATATCGCTGCTGTCAACAATAAACCAATGTTAGTATATCGCAAAAGAGATACAAACATACTAGCAAAGAATATCAAGACAATTATCTTGCCAATTCCATCAAGTGAATGGGATAAATAATTACATATATCTCGATGGTTCTCGATGCTCTTCGTACCAAGTCCATACAAAAGACCTACTATGACAAATAGGAAGGTTACGACAAAGACAAACCCACTATTGAAAAATGAATCCATTCCAAATAGTTTATCAATATATCTTCCCTGTGAATAATCAAGCAAATTACCACCGAATGGAACATTAGGTATAATATTATAAATAATTATAAGTAAATATATTGCTGCTCCAATGCCGGCAAATAACAAACCTCTCATCTCTTTGCGAGTAAGTTTATCCTTATCCTGTACTATTTCTTCTTCATCTACCTCATATTTACCTATTTTAGGAGCAATAATTCTCTCTGTTACATAAGTAATTAAGCCTGCTCCTATCAAAGTAGCAGCCAACATAATAAATGAGAAGGCATATGAACGCATATAATAACCACTAGAAATAATGCCCGTTGCCAATGTCGTTGCCTGCATCAAGGATGACTCCGTACTACTGATTAATATATTAATGCTATATCCAAGTGATACCGAAGCAAAACACATAATAATACCAACAATCGGATTTCTCTTGCCATATTTAAATAGCAACGCTGATAGAGGAATTAAGACAATAAAACCTAAATCACCAGTAATACTTACTAATATACAAATAAGTGCAAAGACAAAAGTAACCGTTGTCTTAGCTACATTCTTAGTCAATACAAAAAATATTGTATCTAAAAATCCACTTCTATCCATAATGCCAATACCAATTAGCACAATTAACAACATACTAAGTGGCGTAAAGTTAACAAAATTAGCTACTGTATTGGAAAATATATATTTAATACCACTTAAATTAAGCAATGATTCAACCGTCGCTAATGTCGATTCATAAGCTCCAGTACGAGCATTAACTTTATTATAAGTGATTGATGCATCAAATATATCGAGTATTCCACTAACTACGATAACTAATGCCGTCAACAGTATAAAAGCCATCATTGGATGAAGACGAATTTTATCTCTAATCTTCTTGAACTTTTTCATCGATTACTCCTTTTAATTTCTTTTTAAATTCTAATCTATCCATCATTATTTCTCTACTACAATGAATACATTTAATCTTTACATCTACTCCCATGCGGGTAATTAACCACTCATTAGTCCCACAAGCATGAGCCTTTTTCATTATAACTTTATCATTTAATTTAAACTCTTTTTCCATTGTGAACCTCAATCTGGGCATATGGAATCTTTAATCCATTACTATCAAATTCATTTTTTATTAAAGCTAGAACTTTGCGCTTCAATGAATATTGATCCCCTGCCTTACAATGTACCTTAATCAAATAATCAACAGAAGAAGAATTCAATTCATCGACACCTAAATATTCTCCCTCTTTAGTTGCCTCTTTAAAATCCTTAATCTTCTTACATACCTTATTAAGTACTTTGGCAACATTTTCTTCCGTCTCCTCATAAGCAGTTGGTATTTTTATAAATATGGACTGATCCTTTTGACTTAAATTAATAATTTCACTTATCTGTCTATTGGCAATTACCAAAACAGTTCCATCAAAGGCTTTTATTTTCGTGTTTTTTAAGCCAAATTCCACTACTTCTCCTGTAAATCCATTATAAGTTACCAAATCTCCAACAATAAAATAATTATCCATAATGATATTGCATCCCATTATGATATCTTTTAAGGCATCTTGAATAGCAAGACCACCAACTACTCCAGCAATTCCTAAACCTGTAATAAGAGCTGAAATATTTATTCCCCATGCACTTAATATGATCAATAATGCAATTATTACTAATATATACTTAACGATATTTTCTATTAAGGAAACAATAGTATTTCTCTTTTTAATTTCAAAATTATTGGAATTTTTATTAATTAACTTCTTAACTAATTTAGATGAAAAATTGATAATTACTATCGTTATACATATTGTAACCACTGGAACATAGAATTTTGGACTTTTACATATTGATAAAAGAAATTCTAGCATCTTATTCACCTATTTCTATATTTAATATTTCTAAAATGCGATCTAAATCGGCATCCGTAGCAAAAGGTATAGTAATTTTTCCATTGCTAATCGTAACTTTAGCACCTATCACCTCTCTCAAAGTTGCCTCATATATCTTATGTCTATTCGAGATTTCGACATTAACTCTTTTAACTTTATTTTTCTTTTCGATGTCTCCTGCTTGTGAGATTTCCTCTAATTCATGAACACTCATCTTATTAGTCTTTATAATATTCGCCATTTCCTGTACTTTATCCACGTCTTCAAATTTCGATAAAACACGAGCATGAGACATGCTAATACTTCCACTTACGACGTCATCTTGGACATTTTTAGGTAAATTAAGTAAACCCAAAAGGTTTGTAACATAGCTACGACTTTTGCCAAAGCGTTTTGCTACCATATCCTGTGTCATATTTAATTTATCCATGATGTTTTTAAAAGCTTGTGCTTCTTCAATGGCTGATAAATCTTCCCTTTGAATATTTTCGAGCAAGGCTATTTCCATCATTGCTTCATCGCTAAAATCTTTTACAATTGCTGGAATTTTCTCTAAGCCAGCTAATCTTGCCGCCTTAGTTCTTCTCTCGCCAGCAACCAAATCATACCCCTTTATCGCCTTTTTAACGATGATAGGCTCAAGAATACCATGTTCTTTTATAGAATCAGCTAATTCTTGAAGGGCTACCTCATCAAAATATTTACGTGGCTGATATGGATTACTTCTAACTTCAGAAACTGGGATTTGAATGATATCACTTTCTGGAGTCGTTGAGACAATTTGTTCTTCGAGGGCATTATAATCTACTGCCGCACTGCTAAATAATTGTTCTAATCCCGTACCTAGGGCTTTTCTACTAGTTTGTGGCATCTCGTTCGATAACCTCCTTTGCCAAATTATTGTAGGCTTCTGCAGCTCTACTTGTTGGTTCATATTCATTGATTGGTTCACCATGGCTTGGAGCTTCAACTAATCTAATCAAACGAGGAATAATAGTATTAAATACCTTTTCATTGAAGAATCTTCTAACTTCCTCAACAACTTCTAATCCTAGATTGGTACGACTATCTAACATAGTTAGTAAAACTCCCTCTATCTGTAATCTAGGATTTAATCTCGTCTGCGTCATAATTATTGTATTGAGCAACTGTGTAATACCCTCTAGGGCAAAGAATTCACATTGTACTGGTATAATAACCGCATCACTTGCAACCAACGCATTCGTTGTTAAAAGTCCTAAACTTGGTGGACAATCAATTATAATATAATCAAAATTATTTCTTACTGAATCGATGATATTTTTAAGTTGTTCATTCATCTTAAAATTAGCATTTTCATGTGTCATTTCAATAAGTTCTATATCAATACCTGCTAAATTAATCGTAGCTGGTAAAACATATAGATTGGTAAATCTCGTTTTTATAATTGTCTCCTTAGCAGTTGACTGCCCATTTAAACAATCATAAACACTTCCCTTAATATCTCCCTTATTGATACCTAGACCTGTCGAAGTATTTCCCTGTGGATCTAAGTCAATTAAAAGAGTTTTTTTCCCCAATTTACCCAATGATGCAGATAGATTAATACTCGTAGTAGTTTTTCCTACTCCACCTTTTTGATTAACTAATGAAATGACTCTTGCCATATAAAACCACTACTTTCTTTTATAATTTGTCTACATAATCAATTATAGCATATATTAGCAACATTTTACAAAGAAAAAGATGACTTTCGTCATCATATTTTTTTCATCAATACATCCGTTTTTTCAATTGGTATATCCAAGTCAATATATCAAACATTTTTGCCATCATTTAAGGCACACTCTAGCCCAATAAATTATTCATCAGATAGAGTCTTCTTTGTTTAAACTTCCAATTAAAACTCGTTTAGCTACATGACACTTTTTCAATGTCGTCCAAGTATTCAACTTCCTCGGGTTTATTTAAATCAACCGATAAGACTTTGACTTTTCCAGACTCACACGCATAATAAGTCATTATATTATCATGCATACTCGGATAAAGCCCCTTTTGTAATTTATTTCCCTCTTTATAGCCCGTTATCACATTTTCAATATCATACTTAAATTTTCCTTGACGACTCATTACTTTAGCAATGCCCTTTTTAACACCAACTTCGTTCATGACAAGCACAATAAATTCATCATTGACGACAATATAATAGTCGTCTGCTCTCTTCAAATAATTTTCTTTTTCATTTTTATAAGTAAATAGTGGAACTAAAGCTGAACCCGTATTCATAAGCCCGCTTCCCTCTTTACATACCTTTTTCTCTTCATCATAACTTGTACAATTAAAATTAAATATCGCACCACTAAAAGATATTTCTTCTTTATAATTATTTAAGAATCTATTATTTCCAATAATATCCAGTAATGATGAGGAAAAATTAGTTGCAATAATTGGTTCATTAGATTTTTCTGTCGTTATTTCCGTCGAATCAGGTTTTAAAGGCGCGGCCTTATGCGTCTTCTCGGCCATATTAAGCATAAAAACAATTCCAATAATTGCAACAATTAAAATAATAAATAAGATAAAATACGTTTTAGCACTGCCTTGATTTTTTTTCATATGCTCACCTATTATTCATTATAACATAAAAAATTCTACTTTTCAGTAGAATCTTCTATTGCTTTTTCAAGTTCTTCTTTGTTCATCTTAGTATATCCTTTAATACCAAGTTCTTTAGCTTTTTCCTTTAATTTCTTTAAGCCTTCGCCATCGTCCTTTTCCGAAATCTTACCAGTTTCTACTAGTTCATCAATTTCTTCTTTAGTTAATGTCTCTCTTTCGATTAAAGCATCACTTATAAGCATTACTAATTTTTTATTATCTTTTAAAATCTTTGTTGTCTTTTTATAACATTCATCGATTATCTTACGAACCTCTTGGTCAATTTCAAGAGCCACTGCATCAGAGAAATTCTTTGATTTATTGTAATCTCTTCCTAAGAATACTCCCTCGCTTCTCTCTTCTAATTGAACAGGTCCTAATCCTGACATACCATATTCTGTTACCATGGCACGTGCTATCTTTGTTGCTCTCTTAAAGTCATCACTGGCACCAGTTGTAATCTCGCCCAAGAATAACTCTTCAGACACACGTCCACCAAGCAAACCAGTAATCTTGGCAATTAATTCATTACGAGTAGATATGCCAATTTTTTCTTCTTTTGGAAGCATCATCGTATATCCACCAGCCATTCCACGTGGAATAATAGTGATTTTATGAACATCTTCTGCTTCTTCAAGTTTCAAACCAACAACGGCATGACCAGCTTCATGTATTGAAACTAAACGTTTTTCATTATCAGTAATCTTGCGGCTTGTCTTAGCAGGTCCCATTATTACACGATCTGTTGCTTCATCAATTTCACTCATGCCAATGGCACTCTTATTGCGTCTTACGGCAAGTAAGGCTGCTTCATTCAATAAGTTCTCTAAATCCGCTCCACTAAATCCTGGAGTACGTTTAGATAAATTTTCTAAATTAACACTAGGTGCAAAAGTTTTATCTTTAGCATGAACTTTTAATATGGCAAGTCTTTCCTTTTGATCTGGTAAACTAACTGTAACCTGTCTATCAAATCTTCCTGGACGAAGCAAGGCTGGATCTAGGACATCTGGTCTATTAGTTGCTGCAATGATAATTATACCTTCATTAGCACCAAAACCATCCATCTCTGTTAATAATTGGTTAAGTGTTTGCTCACGTTCATCATGACCTCCACCTAAGCCGGTACCTCTTTGACGTCCAACGGCATCAATTTCATCAATAAATATTAGACATGGAGCTGAATGTTTAGCTTGTTTAAACATATCTCTTACACGACTTGCACCAACACCGACAAATAATTCAACGAAATCTGAACCACTTATAAAATAGAATGGAACATTAGCTTCACCAGCTACTGCCTTAGCAAGTAATGTTTTACCTGTTCCCGGAGGACCTACTAATAGGACACCTTTAGGAATTCTTGCTCCCAATTTTTGGAACTTCTTAGGATTCTTTAAGAAATCGATTAATTCGGCAACTTCTTCTTTTTCTTCCTCTAAACCGGCAACATCTTTGAATCTAACTTTGCCACCATCTTCACTTAATCTTGCACGACTTCTTCCAAAATCCATGCTAGACTTGTTAGAACCACTAAGTTTAGTAAACAAGAAGATTGTTCCACCAACAATAATAATTATTGGCACGACATTAATTAAGATGAGCAGCCAACTACTGTTCTCAGGATTTGTATTAACTGACCACTTAAATTCATTCATAGCTGAATATTTAGCAAGCGTCTCTTGAACAGTTTCCGAAAGTGGAGCATTTACCTTAAAATACTCATTTTTCTTATATCCCTCTAACTTACCTGTTATGTAATAAATTCCCTTACCACTATGTTCAGTTGTTTCAATCTCGGTAACTTTACCGTTGCCAAATTCTTGTAATAATTGATTGTAAGTTAATTCATTGTACTTTGTTCCACCAAAACTAAACATAGCTAAAACTGAAACAATTACAATTATTAAAATTACATAAGGCATTGTCTGTTTTGTACTAATTTTTTTGTTCATTTAATTCCTCTCCTTTTTCATACCTTAATATTATATCATATTCCGCATCAATTGGAATATCAAAATTGCTTTTCTTTAGTCCAGGAAGCCATAAAATCTTATCATTGACATCTGTAACGATTGGAAATTCATCTCTAATTCGCTGTTCAATCTTCAAATCGATAAAAATATCATTGACTTTTTTATGTCCCTTCATATTTTTTACCTGCATCTTATCGCCATCTCGTCGATTTCTCACGATTATTGGTAAATCAATATCTTTACTATTTAAGCGAAGCGTAAAATTGCTCTTATCTTCGGTATTTAAGACGCGTTTAATTATGCCATTTGGCACCTTAACTTCATCTTCTAGTTCATACTTATAAGGGGCAACATCAACTTTTTCTACATCAAAATATAACTTTAAATATTCCTTAACCACATGCATATTATTCGGTAAATTAATTGCAATATTAGGTTGTTTACTATTGATAATCTTCAATATCTCATCTATGTGATTGCTATTTACTAAATATAAATTATCGGGATAGAGCATCTCTAATATCTTATTTATAATTTTTCTTTTAATATATTCATCTTCTTTTAAAAAGGCCCCTAAATTCAAAATATTATCAATATACATCTCTTCAATCTTTTTACTAACTAAAGTATCAATATAATCGACATTCATTTTTAATTCTTGACTAAATTTCAAAAAACGCAGATGAACTAAATTATCTTCATCTTTTAAAAAAGGTAAGATATTATGGCGAAATCTATTACGCGTATAATCATCTAAATCATTAGTATAATCTAGGCGATACGGTATATCATTATCCTTGTTATAATTTTCGATTGTTGTTTTATCTAAATAGATAAGAGGACGAACTATCGTATAGCCATCTCGATTGCTCAAACTAGAAAAACCAGCATAGCCCTTTAGAGAAGATCCCCTTGTCAATCGCATGAGAATTGTCTCGACTAAATCATCACCATGGTGTGCTGTAAATAAATACTTGGCATCATACTTTTTAACGATTTCTTTAAAAAATGAATAGCGGAAATTTCTGGCATAATTTTCAAAATTTCCTCCGACATATCCATCTAAGTTTTTTCCCTCGAAAATGATTTTTTTGTTCTCACAATAATCCTTCAAAAAACTATATTCTTCATCACTTTCCTGACGAACTTTATGATTAATATGAGCAACTACACAAGATAACCCCATATTATAGAGCAAATTAAGTAAAAACATGCTATCAGGCCCTCCTGAACAAGCAACAATTACTTTCTCATCTTTGGGTATCTTCAATTTTTTAATGAAACTCACTACCTCATTCATAAATATCCCTCAAATCACCTAATAGTATAACCTATCAATATGAAAATAACAAGTAAAAAGGCCCTTGTAAACAGCCTTTTTACTCTTGCTCTTTTAATATTGCATCTAGATCTATAAAATATTTCTTTTTATTTGTCATATCGACATAAACAGGAATCGAAGTTATTCCCTTTTCACGAATAATATCTTCGGGATTATACCATAAATTGCCACTTTTAAATGTATATGTTTGCCCATCTTCAGGATTAAGCCATTCTACTTCTACATTATAAGGATTTCTTCCATTCATAGAATAATGCATATTAATAGCTGTTCTTAAATATTTTGCATAAACCAAATTTCCCTCTTTTTTTAATCTTTTAGCATTTTTTGCTTTAACCCTTCGTGTGATAAAAGGAATTATGCCAATTAATAAGAATATAAGTCCCATCACTGGAAACATCAAAAATATATAATCTAACGATTTAACCCCTATTTTTTGCGGATTATCTTTAAAATAATACATATCAATTTTTTTTCCTTCGTAAAACGAAGACGAATATCCATTTAGCATCGATTCATAACGACGACCATTGGCCATATATGCAACATAGACATCATGATCTTTATCACCATCCATATCATAAGATACATTGATTTTTGTTATTGTTCCTACTGTCTCAATTGTATTATCATAATTAAATATTCTTCCCACAAAAAGCAAACCAACTGCCAGAAAAATAGTGCCACCAATGGCAAACATTCCATATAATCCTTTTTCTGCCTTACTCATTTTTCCACTTCCCTTTTATACTATTTTGAATAAATGCTCGATGTTGAAACTCCTCCATCTACGGCATATATTCCGCCTGTTACATAAGATGCCTCACTGCTACTCAAAAAAGCAACCACATTCGCAACCTCTTCTGGAGTACCTATGCGCTTTATCGGTATTCTATTTGCACATCTATTTTTTTGTTCTTCATCTTTAAAACTATTTTCCAATAACTCTGTCATAGTTGGTCCCGGTAAAACACAATTGACCCTAACACCTAAGCTGGCATACTCTTGAGCTAAACACTTAGTAAACATTACAATTCCCGCCTTAGTTGTACAGTATAAAGGAGACGTTAATTCTGGAACTAATCCCAAACAAGAGGCAATATTTACTATGCATCCCTTACTTTCCTTTAATTTATCTATTAAATTTCTTGTAACTTTAAAAGTTCCCTTGATATTTATATCAACCATCTTATCAATATCTTCATCAAGAGTATCTTCAATATACTTCTCAAAATAAACACCAGCATTATTTACTAATATATCAACTCTATCAATTTGACCAACAGCTTCTTTTATCTCCGCATCTGAAGTTATATCGACATTATAATACTTTAATGCTGACTTTGGTTCCTTTATATCAAATATTATTACTTCTACTCCTAAAGATTCTAGCTTTTTAGCAATAGCTTCACCAATCCCACTAGAACCTCCTGTTACAATCGCTACTTTATTTTTTAAATCCATTCCCTTATCCCCTCTTTTACTATTTATCAACCATTCTAAGTATATCAAATATCTTTTTAACAAAAAAGAAAGAATAATGCATATTTAACTACTTCACTTTTATTTGTCACACATGTACACATCTATCAAATTTTACATTCAATATTTATTGCTTACCTTTAATAATAAAAAGACCAACAATAAAGTTGATCTAATAGATAAATGTTATTTAAAATTCTTCTTACAAATTTACTTTGCCACACACCATAAATCTATTCTTGCCATACACAAATTTCTTGATATTTGTATCACTAGGAAGTTCATATACTCTTAAAGTCCAATCTTTAATATTAACAAGCATCTTTAAATTATCTTTAACTACTAAATAAAATGGTGACAAATCATTCAAGGCATCTGCAAATCCTAATGTACCAGCTCCTATAATTAAATCAAAAGTTGTTTCCAATTTACTCATCTTTTTATCTCTAATTAATGAATATACTTCCCAAGGTTCAGGATAATACTCTTTTAATATCTCCGAATATGAAAATAGCTTTCCATTATATTTATCCTTATCAAATTCCTTTGTCATACTTAAAGCAGGTAATTCATTATCGTCATTTAACAAATAATCCACTGTTATACCAAATACCTTTGCCAATTCTTGTAAATTAGAAACATCGGGTATTCCTCCATCACTTTCCCATTTTGTAACCGCTTGTCTTGAAACATTCATTATTTCAGCAAGTTGTTCTTGAGATAACCCAAATCTTTTTCTAATACTCTTTAATTTTTCACCTAATGTCATAGGTATCACTCCTTTCTGACATCAATTTTATAATTAAATAATTGAAAATAACAGCAACAATACATTACATTTATGCTACTTATCGTAGCAATCAATAATTCATCATTTATTGCGCTCCTATAATTCTTTTTAGAACAGATATATTTTAACAATATCATAAATTAAAACAGTTATTATTAAACTTCCAAAAGAAACATAATTTTATTTATTAATACCTATCTTTATAAATTTTTTTGGTGTTAGATACTATTTCATTAACAAATTTGGTTTTACCATCCGTGTATAAATCTCTGTTTGGCTTATATTTATTATACAATTCTAATTTTAACTTTTCATATTCATGCGCTTTATCTATATTATCATTTAGATAATCTCTAAAATATAACTCATCACAATCTCCAAATTTCTTTATGTGAATGTGAAATACTTTATCCTCATAGCCATTCATGGCATATCCTTTATTAAACGATATTTTATTTGAGCTTTCATTCATTAGCAAATATTTATTATCAATTAGTGTATCCTTTACAACACTCATATTACCAAAGTCTATTTCAATTAAAATATCTACTATCGGTTTTGTCTTTATATATTTTATTGAAGTACTGCCAATATGACTAATTCTCTTAATGCTACTACCCAATAGAGATTTTAATTTTTGCTCTTCTTCTAAATATAATTTACTAAAGTTAGAATCAAAATCAACAAATGTTATAGGAAACAAATCCCATAACTCATTTAAAGTCATATTTTCTAATTGCATAACATATCCCACTTTCAAAATATAATTTATTATTTAATTAACTTTACCAACCACAAATATCGCAAGTTTTGTTTGTTTTACGTCATTTTCATTATTATCAACTTACAAACTATTATTGTTTATTTTAAATACTTTTTTTGTTTTAATCTTAAAGTATTAATTATGACAGTTATACTACTTAATACCATCGCTAAACTAGCTATCATTGGATTAATAGTTATTCCCACGCACTTAAACAATCCCATTGCTATTGGTATCATTAGAGTATTATAGAAGAATGCCCAGAACAAATTTTGTTTAATAATTCCTATTGTTCTTTTGCTTATTTTTATCAATGCAATTATGCTATTTAAATTATTTTGAGTTAATATTACTGATGATGAATCAGCAGCAATATCTGTTCCACTATTGACACTTACTCCAATGTCAGCAGTGGCAAGGGCTGGACTATCATTAATTCCATCTCCACACATCATAACAAGATTATTTTCTCTTTTTAATTCTTTAACTATATTGGCTTTATCTTTTGGAAGCACATTTGCAATTACCTTTTTTATTCCCAGTTCATTAGCAATAGATTTTGCTGTTGCTTCATTATCTCCAGTTAGCATAATAGTTTCAATTTTCATATTAGATAATTCTTTTATAACTGATTTGGCTTCTTCTCTTACAATATCATTTACACCTATTAAAGCAACAATTTTTTTATCAATTACCACATATATAACACTATTGCCCTTTTTAGCAAGCAATACTTCTTCATCATTGTATTTATTTTCTATTTTGTATTTTTCAATTATTTTGGAATTACCAAGTATTATTTCTTTATTATCTACTTTTCCTGTTATTCCATATCCTGCAACATTTTTAAATCCATTTACTTCTTTCATAGAAATCTTTTTATCTTCCATATAATTCTTAAAAGCATTTGCTATTGGATGTGTTGTTTTACTTTCTAAACTTCCCACCATTTGTAATATCTCGTCATCTTTCATATTGCTAAAATTTACAAATTCAGATATTTTTAATTTCCCATAAGTTAAAGTCCCAGTTTTATCAAAGACGACGACATTAGTTTTACTAGCTATTTCTAGTATCTCGCTCTTTTTAACTAAAATTCCATTAGTTGCACATAATCCTTCGCTGACAATAATTGCAAGTGGTGTAGCAAGACCTAAACTGCAGGGGCATGCAACAACCAAAACCGTTACAAATGTTATAATTGATTCATCTAAATTATTTCCTAAAATTAAATAGACAATAAAAGTTATTATAGCAATAATAATAACAAAAGGGACAAAGTATCCTGATACTATATCGGCTATTTTAGCTATCGGTGCTTTTGTATTAGTTGCTTCAACTACAAGTTTTACTATTTCTGATATGGTTGATTCTTTCCCTATTCTCTCAGCTTTGTATTCAATATATCCATCATAGTTTAGACTTCCAGCTATCACTTTACTGCCATTCGTTTTCATAACAGGCTTGCTTTCTCCAGTTATAAATGATTCATCTAAATGCGAGCTTCCCGCCAAAATTTCTCCATCAACTGCGACTTTTTCCCCCGCCTTACAGACGACAATATCACCTTTTTTTATTTCATCTAAAGTAACTTCCCTTAGTTCACCATTGACTTTTATTGTCGCCTTTTGCGGTGTAATACTCACTAATTTTTGAATTGCTTCTTTGGTTTTATCTTTGCTTATTCCATCGATAAATCTTCCCATTTTTATAAAATATATGACAATACTAGATGACTCAAAGTACAAATTCATTATTAAGCTAGTATTTCCATTTATTACTAAATACATATTGTATAAACTATATAAGAAACTGGTAATTACTCCTATACTAACTAAAGTATCCATATTTGGCGTTTTATGTATTAAATTTTTATACCCATTTCTTAATATATCAAAGCCATAAATTATAAACAAAATAGTTAAAAATAATAAAGTAAACATATAATTTAAACTAAAATGACGTGGATCAAGAAAAGGTATAGTTGGTAGATTTATCATGTGCCCCATGGAAATATACATGAGAAGTACAGCTAAAATAGAATATATAATAAACTTTCTTTTTTCGCTCTTATTTTTGTTATTACTTATCTCTTTAAATTCTCCCAAACTTTCAAAACCTGCTTTACTAATAAAAGTTTCAATTTTATCAATGTCGAGTTTTTCCTCATCATAAGTTATACTCACATTGGCGAGAACTAAATTGACAAACGCTTCTTTTATCCCATCCTGTTTAATTAAATATTTTTCTAAACCATTTGAACAAGCTGAACAAGTCATCCCATCTACTGAAAGGCAAATTTTTTTCATGAGTTATTCTCCTAAATATTCAAAGCCTATATCTTCGATAGTTTCTTTTACTAGCTCCACATCTATTTTATCGTTATACTTTAAAGTAACACTACCAGTATTGTGATCAGCTTCAACTTCTACTACATTCTCAATATTCTTTAAAGCATTCTTAACGCGTTTTTCACATCCATCACAGACCATTCCCGATAGTTTAAAATTAAATTCTTTCATTTATATCATCCTTTCATTTATTAAATCTTTTAAATAGACTGATGATTTCATCCATTGCAGCTATATCACCTTTTTCTATATCCCTAGAAATACAAGTATATAAATGGTTTTCTAATACTTGATTAGATAAACTTTTTATCGAATTTTCCACTGCTGATAGCTGAATTAAAATATCATTACAATAAGCATCATCATCTACCATTTTTTTAATTCCTCTAATTTGACCTTCAATTCTATTAAGCCTATTTGTTAGTAATTTTTTATCGCTATCTCCTCGATAAGTTTTCTTTTTACAACAATTATCATTTTTATCTTTAAGCATATTTTCATCACCAACCATATATATTATATACCCGTACAGGTATTTTGTGAATAAGGGGGTATATTATTATATGAAATTAAAAAAGCAAATCATATTGCAAGCGATTTACTTTCAAAATTGTAGTTTACCTATTTTTTATTGTCAAAGCCAAAAGATAAGTTTTTACTCTCAACAATTTTTTATTTTTATACATATTTCCTAATATAAAAACAACATATAATTTGTAGCCACACTACAAGGACTTAATATATTCTATTAACGGTTTTAATCTCTCTTTGCTAGATATATCATAGGATTTTTTAATAGAATTCTGCATACCTATTTCCTCTTTACTTTTATTGTTCTTTTTTTCTAACATTATAGAAGCCATTTTCATCATAGTTTTATCTAAAAATCCCATTTTTTCATAATTTAAACCTGCGGGGACATAAAAATATTTAATAATTTTTCGTTCTTCTTCTGTTAAGTTACTTTTCCATACTTCCATTATAGAATTAGTTTCTTTTGGAGTTGCCCCTGTTGCAAATATAATTAGTTTTTTACCTAAATTTAATTTTTTGATTTTACTTAATCCGTCAATTCTTCCTGCGTGTATTCTGCTACCAAATATCACTAGATCATAATTATTAAAATCTAACTTTTGAATATGAGATATTTTTTCCATATCACATTCTAATTCTTCAGCAAGCCAATTAGCATATTTTTCCGTAAATCCCGTTTTCGATTTATATATTAGAAGTATTCTCATGGAACATCATCCTTTCTAAATGTAATTTTAACTACAAAGTTTTTATTATCCAATAGGCAATAAATGGACTGGCATACATTACTAAATAAACTATCGTTATCCATGGCTGATATTCAATGTAAAATCTTCTAAATGTTAATGATAATGGATGTTTTATAAGTACCCATCCAACTAAATCAATTATTATTGCAGATGTTCCCCATAAGATAGATGTTGCGATTACATTTGATAAAGTAACTGTATCTAATCCATTAAAATATAGATAAGCAAATATTGGTAAAACAATCAAATTGTATAATGGATGCCAAGGTTTCGTTTTATTATATGCTTCTCCTAAACCCTTACCTTTTCCTCCACTTTCTTTCATTGATTTCATGTGTAACACTTTAATATTAAACACAGTATGCAAAAAACCTATCCAAGTGATAACTACATATCCTATAAAAAAATATAATAATGAAATTCCTGTTTTCTCCATATTCTTTTCCTCCAATAATTTAGCAATGTGCTTCATAATCAATGTTTGCCAATTTTGCTTGTTTACATAAATCTTTAGTTTGTAATTTGTACTGTTTGCCGTCTTTTATAAAATACGTTCCACATTGCCTAAACTCAAAACTGACATTTTTTCTTATACATTGTTCTCTAATATTTAATACCCAATCATAATTAAATACTCTAGCATTTATATCCGATTCTCCACCTACTACAACTAATTCAACATTATCAAGATATTTTTCTATATCAATACTCTCTAATAAAGGCTGTGCTGTTATACATTTATGTTTTATCGGCAAATCTTTAAATATGGATAATTTATAATCAGCATTTTTTTGATTTTCAATAGTACAACATACAACCACATTATCATAGCCATCACTCCAGTCATCTGGAATACATTTCATAAATCTATCAATTCTTTTGGTGAGAAACAAAAAAGTACAGTCTTGTCTTTCTTTAATCATTTTCCAACAATCATTTCTCCACTCATCTGCTTCTTCAATTAAAAAATCTGTAGAAAAACATAAATAGACAATTCCTGATTTCATCTTATACTCGCCATTTTTTAATTTTTCTATTGGCTTTTCAAAATCTTTTGTTTTTACAATATCATTAGTATTTATATTTCTTTTTGAATCACCTTTATGAATATAGCAATGTAAACAACCATCACTACATTTTTTACAGCCACGCCAAGGATTCCACATCGCCATCTTATCACACTCCTAAATTGTAATTTATATTATATATAATCTTAGACTATATATTAAAGTTAATACTATTGCAAATAATAAACTATAAATACTATTTTTAGGTTTCGTATATAAAACTGTCATTGTTCCTAAAAATAATAATGTATCTAAGAGACTTTTAAAAGAAAAATACCAAAGTCCAATACTAAAAGATACTAATAACATTACTGCCAATATTCCACTAGAAATCATAATGGAAATTTTATTATTTCCCTTGGCATACCAACAAATAAATGCAAGTATGGGAGTTATAGCAGTTATTCCATACCAAATCATCATATAACTTTTAGGATTAAAACCACTAAACACAATGGTATAAAAATGATAGCTTGCTGTCATACCAACAAAAAATAAAAATACATTTAAGCTTGCTCTTAGAGGTGTTTTACTAAATACAGAAATAGTAATTGCTAAAAATATCCATATACCAGCATAAGAAAAAACATTTCTTAAATCTACTATTCCTAACATGTGCTGCCACCATATTGCATCATTAATACTTAAATTATCTAACCATTTAGAAAATATTCCTAAAACTATTCCTAATAAGAATATCAAAATGGTATTTATAATTTTTTTACTTGTTTTTAATTTTTTATCAGGAGTTCTTATCTTATCTAAAATTTTTTTCATATTGACCTCCTCTACAAATTACTATTTCTTTTCTTTAATAGATAAACTATTTTATATATTCCCGTTGAAAACAGTAATATAGAATTTATAATTAAGATTAAAGCCAAATCTTTTACAAAATTCCAAATAACCCAAAATGGTACCTTTATAATTACTGGTAACAAAATTAATAATAACGGGAAAATTAAGTGCCTTACAAAATCTATTATATACAATTTCTTTGTTTTATTTTTAGTCTTCCACTTTTTAATAGTTACAATTGGATATATAGCAATTAGAGTAACAACTAAATATATAACATCTAATAATAAATGATTTTTCAAATAAAGATTATTCGGAACATCTGGTTTTTCCTCCCCTAAAATAGGTTTTACTATATCTTCCAGTAAATTATTTGTAACTAAATAATCATTCATATTAACTAAAACAACAATACCTATATTATATTCTGGAATTATAAACATTTTAGAAGTATAGTTTTCTACAAGCCCAGAATGTGTCAAAACGGGTTTACTATAATATTTTGTAAATACCCACCCCATTCCATAATAATCTCTATCCATATCATCTTGAGGTATATTGTCATAAAACATTTTATTAATACTATCATCTGTAATAATACTTAATCCTTGGTTTAAATACATTTGTAAATATTTACCCAGATCACTAGCACTTGAACTAATAAAACCAGCAGGAACTTGTATCCAAGAATTATCATCAGTAGGATAACTTGGCGTTTCTGCAATTGGAATACCAAAATAATTTTGATAACCTTTTATCAATCCATTTTTGTTGCTTTTTGCTAAAGTTGCCGAAGTATGATTCATTTTAAGTGGCTCAAATATATTTTTAGTAACGTAATCAGAATAACTTTCATTACTTACTGACTCAATAATTTTTCCCAATAAGTTATAATTAGCATTGGCATATTCATATTTACCATAATTTTTTGTTATTTTTAATTTTCCTAACTTTTGATAAGTTCCAATACCACTATTTTGATTTAATAATTGTTTTACTGTAATTTTATCACCATCACCTTTATTTTTAAAATAAAGTGATGTATCAATATAAGTAGAAATTGATTTGTTTATATCTATTTTATTTTCTTCCACTAATTTCATAATAGATAATGCAGTAAAAGATTTACTCATTGACCCTATTATAAAAGGTGTATCAATATTTTCACAATTGCCATAAGTTTTTGAAAATATTACTTCATCGGAATTTACAACGATTACTGCCATACCAGGAATATGATTTTCTTTAATATCTTTTTCTAACACCTTACTTACGCTATCATAATCAATATTATTATTTTTAGCATAAACAATATTTTTATTTGGTATATAAAGAAAAGAAACACAAAATATTAAACTTAAAACTATATATAATTTTTTCATAATACCTCACTTACAAATTGTAATTTGAATTATACTTGTTTCCAAATCATTTTATTATCTTTAAATTCATAGCATAGTTTTGCTTCATCTAGTAAATATGATAGGTATGATTTTATTGTACTACCAACTAAAACATACTGATTTACATTCATAGTTAACTTGTATTTATCAAAAATATATTTTAAAATTCCCTCAAAAGACATTTTTTTTTCACAAGCATTATATATTTTTTCCATAATCTCATTCACTTTATTTTTATTAAGTTCTATTAAAGAAGAAATATCATCTGTTGCCTCACAATGTGATGGAATATATATTTTACCATCTAAGGTATTCAAATAATCTAAAGTATTAATAAATTCTCTTACATCATATATGAAGAATAAATGATATTTTGTAATCGTTTCTTCACTAAATAATGAATCTGCTAGAAAATATACATTATCACTTGTTCTTATTCCTATCATATCAAAAAAGTGTCCTTTTAATGAAAAATATTCTAGTCCATCAGGCAAATTATTTTCAATAGATGTTACAATAGATTCTTTTGCTAATAAAAACTTATTTCTAATATCTTTAAATGGATAACCACCATATAAGAAAGAAGATTCTAATATAGGAAATTCTGTAAAAGATTTTTCAATATTGTTTCCAAGAATAATACAATTAGATCTATCTTGTATTACTTTATTGCCTCCAATATGGTCTGCATTTGAATGAGTATTTATAATACCTTTAACATTCCAACCTTGTTCATCTATAATTTTTAATATTTTCTTTCCTGCATCCTTATCATTTCCTGTATCTATGATATAAATATTATTATCATCAATTTTATAAATACCAATATTGGTAGCATTTTTTATATAATAAGTTTTTTCTCCTACTCTTACTAATTCCATAAACTTAATTCTCCTCGTCAAATTGTAATTTGTTTCTATCTATTTTTTAAATAATTTACTATTTTAGTTGTTAAGGGTTTAAATATTAAATACATTATATATCCAATAATGCCACCTATTACATTAGTTATCAAATCAGTTATATCTGCTGATCTAATTCCATTTATTAAAGGTTGTAGTAGCTCTATGCCTAAACTTAATAGAAAAGTATACAAAATGACTTTTAATAATTTAGTGTTTTCTTTTTTTGCTAAAGGTACTAAAAATCCAAAGGGAATTGTCATTATAATATTTAATCCTACTTGTCTAACAAAATCTCCTCTGCCAAAAGTAATATCAATAAAAGGTACTAAATTCATTGGAGTATATGGATGATTAAATATAAATGGCAAAGATGTTATTATTGGCATTAAAGTAAAATATAATACAAAAGATAAGTATATATACGTTATAGTATTTATTAACAATACATCTCTACCTTTTTCTTTCCATTTTTTATAAAATTTCCAAAAATATATTATTATTAGAAATGCAAAATCCACTAATACTTTCATATCGTTTCTCCTCAACAAATGTAATCTAATCTTCCCTGCTCTCATCTGTAAAAATAATTAAATCAGATTCACTTTCATTCCAAGAGTCGTTATAATCTCTATAATGCCAATGATATTCATCTTCAACTTTTTTATTTCCCATTTCTTTTTTTACTTCAATTAAGAAATTTATAATTTTATCTATGTCGAATTTATTACAACTTAATGTTACCTGAC
>ERZ777305.1148-NODE-1148-length-34608-cov-23.711834_pt1 | contig 34608 bp, 34 predicted proteins | sample MGYA00374965_ERZ777305 | MGnify/ENA primary metagenome ERZ777305 (study PRJEB29328, sample SAMD00013331) | mouse gut metagenome | study: EMG produced TPA metagenomics assembly of the Metagenome analysis of fecal microbiota from mouse which was promoted... | reverse complement strand
ATATCGCTAAATTTTACAATCTGAAATCAGCAAGTTGAACTTGCGAAACTTAAATTATTCATATTTCCGCTTCACATGGGGGTGAGGGGAGCGGCTATCGCTACCTGCATCAGCTGTGCTTCAGGAGGGGTTATGGTCATTGCGTATCTGGCGTTTTTTGCCCGCACTTTGAGTCTTACAAAGCTGAAACTCAGCGCCAAGAGCCTTATGCTGACACTGCGTAATATCGGTTACCAGTGTAAAATAGGAATATCCGCACTGCTCGGCGAGGCGACAATGGGCATTCTTATGCTTATGGGCAATATCATATTCATGCGGTACATGGGCAATGACGGTGTGGGAGCCTTCAGCATAGCTTGCTATTATTGCCCGTTTGTGTTCATGATAGGCAATGCCATAGCGCAGTCGGCGCAGCCTATTATCAGCTACAACCACGGACTTGGTTTGGGCGTGAGAGTCAGGGAAACCGAGCGTCTTGCCATTCTGTCGGCGTTCGCCTGCGGGCTTGCGGTCACAGTGTCGTTCTGTCTCGCTCCCTCGACAATGGTACACCTGTTTCTCGATGGTCAGGCGCGCTCCGCAAGTATTGCCATTACCGGATTTCCGCTCTTCTCGACAGCTTTTATATTTTTCATTTTCAACCTCACGGCGATAGGCTATTTCCAAAGTGTTGAAAAAATATTGCCCTCCATTGTTTTCTCGTTGCTGCGAGGAGTTGTGTTTCTTGTTCCGGCATTTATATTTATGCCGAAAATATTCGGAGAATCCCGCATCTGGTTGTCGCTGTTTGTGTCGGAATTCATGACAGCGCTTGCTGTAGTGGCGTACTATCTGTGGCTCAGAATGAAAAAACGTTGATTTGTATAAGTATTGCCGCGATTTGTATAAGTGGAGTGCAGCGGAGACGCGCTAATTTTGCACATTGCAGCGAATACCTATAAACCAATCAACACTATGTCATTCAAAAGTTTTGTTATTGCCGCCTCGGCGGTGTGTCTTGGAGCGTCAGCCTCCTTTGCCCAGTCAAAAGTCTATATGACCCGCGAAATATCGCCCGAAGCACTTGTGAGGATATACAAGGCGCTCGGCAGACCGGCTGACGGTCACCGTGTAGCAGTAAAAATCAGCACCGGCGAGTCAGGCAACCCGAATTACCTTAACCCCACACTCATACGCAATCTTGTTGACAGTGTGCGGGGCACTATTGTTGAATGCAACACTGCCTATAACGGCAAGAGAAACACTTTCGAAGCGCATTGGCAGACTGTGCGCGAGCACGGATTCGACACCATTGCTCCTGTAGACCTCATGGATGAAGAGGGGCAGATGAAAATACCGGTGCGCGACCGCAAGCACATAAAATACGATATTGTCGGCAACCATCTGCCTCGTTACACATACATGGTTAATCTTGCCCATTTCAAAGGGCATGCAATGGGCGGTTACGGCGGTGTGCTTAAAAACGCAAGTATAGGGGTGGCGTCGGCAGACGGCAAAACATACATACACTCGGCGGGAGTTACCGAAAATACCGGAGAGCTGTGGCAGAATATCGCAGACCAGGATTTATTTCTTGAATCAATGGCTGCTGCCGCGCAGGCGGTTGACGATTATTTCGGCGACAACATAATATATATATAAATGTGATGAACAATATGTCGGTTGACTGTGATTGCGACGCGCACCCTTCGGAAGTTCTGCTGAAGGATTACGGCATTCTTGCATCAACCGACCCGGTAGCGCTTGACAAAGCCTGTGTTGACATAATTTTCAACATGAAGGCAGAAGACGGCAATGACAACGCCCCGCTGATTGAACGCATAAACAGCCGTCATGGCACTCATACCATAGACCATGCCGCAGCAATAGGATTAGGCTCCCTGAAGTATGAAATCGTTGATATTGACAAATAAATTCGCCTGTGCTGCGGCAATAGTTGTATGCGCTGTATCGGCTCCTACTGTCTTGTCGGCTGAGGAAGCCGATTCAGTGCGTATGCTTGACGAGGTGGTAGTGACCGGAGTCAGCTCGCCGGTGTCGGTGAGCCTGCAACCATATACAGTGTCTGTTGTCGGAGAGCAGAGACTTGAATCGGCAGGCAGCAACCAGGTGCTTTCTGCCATATCCGGCATGGTGCCGAGCCTTTTTGTGTCGGAGCGTAGCATATTCGGTTTTGGCGTGAGCAACGGAGGCTCAGGGCACATCAAGCTGCGCGGGGTGGGAGGCGACAGAGCGAGCGCCGTGCTTATGATGGTTGACGGACAGCCGCAGTTTGCCGGAATATACTCTCATCATATTGCTGATTTCTATAATAAAGAGTATGTGGAGCGGGTCGAGGTGCTGAGAGGTCCCGGCTCGGTGCTGTACGGCTCAAACGCTATGGCGGGAGCTATAAATGTCATTACCCGAAACCCGGGGCGGCAAGGCGTGCGCACCACAGTCACGTCACAGTACGGTTCCTATGACACATGGCTGTCTTCGGTTACCAATACCGTGCGTTTCGGCAGATTTTCCTCGCTGGCATCGCTTTCATACAACCGCACTGACGGTACGGTCGAAAACTTTGACTTTTCGCAGACAGACGGCTATGTGAAGCTGGGTTATGACCTGTCCCGGAACTGGAGCGTTTCGGCAGACTATACCCTGGTGCATTTCAAAGGCAACGACCCGATATATCCTAAATTGTCAAATCCTGAGTCAACAGACATATATCGTCAGAGTGTTACCAGAGGCGGTGTCTCGGCTGTGCTGAAAAACAGCTTCCGGCACACAGACGGCGCGCTGCGGGTGTACTACAGCTATGGCAGCCACAGGATAGACGACCCCCGCCATTTTCAGAGCAAAGACAGCCGCTTGGGCGTTACGCTTGGACAGAATCTCAAACCATGGAGCGGAGCCGGAGCCACTGCCGGATTTGATTTTGACACCTATTCAGGACAAATTCCCGTATCCGGAGGCAACAGCCACACAGCCGGTTCATTGTCAACAATGTCCCGCAAGCGCATAACAGAGTATTCCCCGTATCTGACCCTGTCGCAGTCGCTGGCAGGAAACCGCCTGACCCTGAGCGGTGGGCTGCGAATGGCAAACAGCGACATGTTCCGTGCCAAGTGGGTGCCTCAGGCAGGAGTGGCATATAACCCCGGACGAGGTGTCTCTATAAAGGCAAACGCCGCAATGGGCTACCGTAACCCCTCTTTCCGCGAGCTGTACCTGTATCGTATGGCAAATCCCGAGCTGCAGCCCGAAAAAATGTGGAACTATGAGGTGTCGGCAGGCAAGAATTTCTCACGCTGGCTATCCGGGGATATTACGTTTTACTATAGCAGAGGCAGCGACATGATACAGACTGTCGACATGAAAAACGTAAATACCGGTCGTTTTATAAACAAAGGTGTTGAGGTAAGCCTCAAAAGCAATCCTCTTGATAATCTCTGGCTGTTCGCGTCTTACAGCTATCTGCACACCTCGCTTGACAACCTCGTGGGAGCTCCGAAAAACCAGTATTACATTGGAGCGGAACTCACGTTGTGGAGATGTCTTGATATCGCCACCGACATTAAAGGTGTAGGGGCGCTGTTTGTCGCAGACGGTGTCCGGCATCAGAACTATGCGCTGTGGAACATGAAGCTGACATATCGTACCTGCCGCTTTCTGGATTTGTTTGCGCGGCTGGAAAATATCACCGACACCCGCTACACTATAAACCGGGGGTATGAGATGCCCGGATTCACGGCTATGGGTGGTTTCAAGGTGAGTTTCTGACCGCGCCTGACGCGCCGCTATGACAGATATTGTCGGTAAACAGGCTGGCGGCATTGGAAAAATCACTACCTTTGCGGCTCACTCTACTAAAAAAATAAGCAATGGTACAGATTGGCAAACGAAACATACTCAAGGTGACTCGGCTTGTTGACTTCGGCGCTTATCTTGACGCCGGGTCTGGTGCCGAGATTCTGCTGCCGAAACGGTATATCACATCTCCGCTGTCGCCCGGCGATGAAGTGGATGTCGTGGTCTACACCGATTCCGAGGATCGCCCCGTGGCGAGTACGGAAACACCGTTGGCTTATGTGGGAGAGTTTGCCTTTCTGGATGTTGTGGCGGTGACCAAGGTGGGCGCTTTTCTGGGCTGGGGGCTCCCCAAGGATTTGCTTGTTCCCTTCAGCGAGCAGCGCAGCCGCATGGTACAGGGAGGCAACTACCTGGTGTACCTGTATGCTGACAATGCTTCCGGCAGGGTGGCAGCCTCTGCAAAAATTGAAAAGTATATAGGCAATGTGATTCCCGAATATTCAAACGGACAAAAAGTCAAAGCGTTGGTGTTTGACAGAAATGACGTGGGCTACAGGTGTATTGTCGATAATCTTCACTACGGAATTCTGTACGACAATGAGGTTTACACTCCGTTAAGGAAAGGAGAGCGCATTGATGCATACGTTAAAAGTGTCCGTCCCGACGGCAAGATTGACCTTATGCTTGGCGGGCGCGCCGATGTAAGGACAAATAATCTGGCTGTCCGCATAGAAAAGGCGCTCAAGGCGGCAGGAGGCAAGCTGCAGGTCAGCGACAAGAGTTCTCCCGAAGAGATAAGGCAGGTGTTTCAATGCAGCAAAAAAGATTTCAAAAAGGCAGTGGGACATCTTCTGAAAGACGGTAAAGTTGGTATTTCTGATGATAAAACGGCACTTTTTATGCGTTGATGTGCCGTATGTGATTTTTTTTTGCGACCTTTGCGCGACAGTTATTTGACAATATACGCTAATACCCAGCAGTTGTATTGATAAAATGGAATTTACAGCCAATCAGATAGCGGCTCTTGCCGGAGGCACTGTTGACGGCAACGGAGACGTGAAAATTAATACATTTGCCAAAATTGAGGAAGGATGCGAAGGCGCGATTTCCTTTCTGGCAAATCCGAAATATATCCCGTATATTTATACTACCGGTTCTTCGGCGGTGCTTGTCAGCCGAGAGTTTGAGCCGGAAAAACCGGTGGCAGCCACACTTATAAGAGTGGATGACCCCTATGCTACAGTAGCGCGACTGCTCACAATGGTGCAGCAGATGATGACACCGCGCCGCTCCGGAATAGAGGAGCCGTGCCATGTGGACGCGACGGCTACCGTAGCCGATGACGCATACATCGGCACCTATGCCTACATAGGCAAAAATGCCGTCATAGCCGCAGGCGCTCAGATTTATCCGCAGACATACATTGGCGACGGCGTGGAAATAGGCGAAAATACAATAATATACCCCGGTGTAAAAATATATCACGGATGCAAGGTGGGGAAAAACTGCATCATTCACAGCGGTGCCGTTATCGGCGCTGACGGTTTCGGCTTTGCACCCGTTGACGGAGGATATGAAAAAATACCCCAGATAGGCAACGTGGAGATTGAGGATGATGTGGAAATCGGAGCCAATACAACAATAGACCGTGCCATGATGGGCAGCACCCGTATTTGTAAAGGTGTCAAGCTGGACAATCTCATTCAGGTGGCGCACAACTGTGTTGTTGGCGAATCCACAGTCATGGCGGCGCAAGCAGGCATAGCCGGCTCTACAAAAGTGGGCAAGCACTGCATGGTAGGCGGTCAGGTCGGGCTTGCAGGTCACATACAGGTGGGTGACAGGGTGGAAATCGCCGCACAGAGCGGATTGCATCGCGACACCCCGGACAATGCACGCCTCTTCGGCACCCCTGCAATGAATTTCACAGATTATGTGGCGCAGGCAAAAGAGCTGCGGCGGCTTCCGAGACTCTTTGACCGTGTCGGAAAGATTGAAAAGACTCTCGAAAACAACGGTGGCAAACTGAATTAAAATAAATCACAATATATGAAACAGATAACACTCAAAGCTCCTTTCGCAGTCAATGGCAAAGGTCTTCACACCGGAAAAATCATAAACGCAGAGTTTAACCCCGCTCCCGACAATTTCGGTTACAAGTTTCAAAGAACAGACCTTGAGGGAGAGCCGATAATTGAAGCTCTTGCTGAAAATGTTCTCTCTACAACGAGAGGCACCGTTATAGCGAAAGGCGATGTTTCTGTAAGCACAAGCGAGCATGCCCTTGCCGCGCTGTATGCCGCCGGTATAGACAACTGCCTTATCAAAATCGACGGTCCCGAAATGCCGATACTTGACGGCAGCGCAAAGGTGTTTTGCGAAAAGATAGCTCAGACAGGGCTTGTGGAACAGAAAGCGGAAAAGGATTTCTATATTGTCAAGCAGAAAATAGAGGTGCGCGATGAAGAAACAGGCGCATCCATTGTAGTGCTGCCCGATGATGACCTGAGCATAGACGTTATGGTAAACTTCGACTCTCCGGTACTCGCTAACCAATACGCCTGTCTTGAAAATGTAGAAAACTTCCCCGAAGAGGTGGCTTCGAGCCGCACATTCGTATTTGTTCGCGAGATAGAACCGCTTGTCAAAGGCAATCTTATAAAAGGCGGTGACCTTGATAACGCTGTGGTCATATACGATTCTCCAATGCCGCAGGAAGAGCTTGACCGCCTTGCCGATCTTATGGGCGTGCAGCGCAAGAATGTGAGCGAATTCGGATTCATACAGGACAAGCCCCTGATTGTGGACAACGAACCCGCGCGCCACAAACTCATGGATGTTATGGGAGACCTCGCCCTGATCGGACGTCCGCTCAAAGGCAAAGTCATAGCAACACGCCCCGGACATTTTATAAATACAACGTTTGCTAAAAAAATCCGCAAGGAAATAAAGCGTCAGGACATCCAGGCTCCGATATACAACCCCAATGCAGAGCCTATAATGGACAACAACCGCATACGCGAGTTGCTTCCCCACCGCTATCCGATGCTCCTTGTCGACAAGATTATCGAAAAAGGCGAAAACTATATTGTAGGTGTCAAGAACATTACTGCAAACGAACCCTTCTTCCCCGGACACTTCCCTCAGGAACCTGTGCTGCCCGGAGTACTTCAGATAGAGGCTATGGCACAGACAGGCGGTCTGCTCGTACTTGGAACAGTGGACGAGCCGGAACGCTACAGCACCTACTTCATGAAAATAGACAATGTGAAATTCCGTCAGAAAGTTGTGCCCGGCGACACCCTGATATTCCACATATCATTCATGACAGAGCTCCGCAGAGGGTGTGCCGTGATGAAAGGTTACGCCTTTGTCGGTGAAAAAATCGTGTCGGAGTGTGAGTTCATGGCGCAGATTATCAAAAATAAATAAAACAACAAACCAACCATATTACGGATGAAACAACCTCTTGCATACATACACCCCTCAGCTAAAATACATCCAAGTGTGGTCATTGACCCATTTGTGACAATCGAAGAGAATGTAGAAATCGGCGAGGGTACACGCATAGGCAGCAATGTGACCATAATGGCGGGAGCACGCATTGGCAAACATTGCACCATATTTCCCGGAGCGGTGATTTCAGCAGTGCCGCAGGACCTGAAGTTTCAGGGCGAGGAAACTCTTGCGATAATAGGCGATAACACCACAATACGCGAATGCGTGACCATCAACCGTGGCACCGCTGCGAAAAGCCGCACGGTCGTCGGCAGCAATTGTCTCATTATGGCATACTGCCATGTGGCTCATGACTGCGTTGTGGGCGACAATGTGATAATGAGCAACGCCACCCAGCTCGCCGGCGAAGTGGTTGTGGACAATTATGCGGTTATCGGCGGCGGCACACTCGTGCACCAGTTCTGCCACATCGGTCCCCACGTAATGGTGCAGGGCGGAGCGTTGGTAAACAAAGACATCCCCCCGTTTGTAAAAGCGGCGCGCGAGCCGATTGCATATGCAGGTGTAAACAGCATAGGTCTGCGCCGCAGAGAGTTTTCAAGCGAGACAATCCGCGAAATTCAGGAAATATACCGCTATCTGTACCTCAGCGGTCTCAACAACTCAGACGCTGTGGAGCGCATAGAGGCGGAACTGCCTGCAACCAAAGAGCGCGACGAAATAATACTATTTGTGCGCAATGCCAAGAGAGGCATAATAAAAGGCTATGTGTAACAGCCACATAGCCAGGTTATTGAAAAATAAACAGAAAAAAGTGGCAAAAAAGTTTTGCAGATTGAAAAATACTGCCTAACTTTGCACTCGTCAATCAGAGATATGACACTTGATTGCCTTGTGGTGTAATGGTAGCACGTCGGATTCTGGTTCCGCCTGTGAGAGTTCGAATCTTTCCAAGGCAACTTAAAAAGCAGCTTGATATTTTTCAGGCTGCTTTTTTTATTCCGTCTTAATTGCTAAATTTGTGAAAAATATAGAAACCATGGCACAAAAATCCTCCGTTAAAAAGTTTCTGTCTCTGCCGCCCGATGCGGTAGGGCGTATTCACGACCTTGAAAATCTTGATGCTGACGATTACTTTTGCTCATGCGACCCGCCCGGAAGCAAACTCGGCTCCGGAGGCGGTACAACATGGATTCTTGACGAATGGGAGCGAAGCGGAGGTGAACCGGCGTGCAAAAAAATAATAATTCACGCAGGCGGACAGAGCCGGAGACTGCCGGCGTATGCTCCGGAAGGAAAAATATTCACGCCGGTGCCGGTGTTTCGCTGGAAGCGCGGGCAGAAACTGAGCCAGAACCTACTGTCGCTGCAGCTGCCGCTTTTTGAAAAGATTATGGACGCGGCTCCCGACTCGCTCACAACCCTTATTGCCAGCGGAGATGTCTACATCCGCACTGAAAAGCCGTTGCAGAACATTCCCCAGGCAGATGTAGTTTGCTACGGACAGTGGGTGGACGCATCTCTTGCCACACACCACGGAGTGTTTGTGAGCCATAGGGAAACACCTGAGCGTCTGGAGTTTATGTTACAGAAACCGTCGCTTGGCAAACTTGAGGAATTGTCTGACAAGTACCTATTCCTTATGGATATAGGCATTTGGCTGCTTAGCGAAAAAGCTATAAACATTTTGCGCAGACGCTCGCACAACGCCGACGACTCGCTGAAGTTTTATGACCTGTACAGCGATTTCGGCAGAGCGCTCGGAGATGCTCCGGTCATAGAGGATGAAGACATAAACTCGCTCACGGTGGCGATATTGCCGTTGCCCGGTGGCGAGTTCTACCACTTCGGCACAACCGGTGAGTTGCTTTCATCGACCCTTGCGTTGCAGAATCTTGTTGTTGACCAGCGCAAGATACTGCACCACCGCGTAAAGCCGAATCCCTCGCTGTTTGTACAGAACGTAGAGATAGGCTACCGTCTGGGCGAAAATAACGAAAACGTATGGGTGGAAAACAGCAATGTCCCGGCATCATGGAATCTCAGCAGCCGGCATGTGATAACCGGCGTGCCGCGAAATAACTGGGCTGTGACTCTGCCGTCAGGCGTGTGCGTGGACATAGTGCCGGTGGAAGAATCAGAATGGGCGCTGCGCCCTTATGGTTACGATGATGCCATGAGAGGTGCGCTTGACGATGATTCAACCCAATGGATGGGAATGCCGTACAAACAATGGGCTGCGCTGCATGGAGTAGAAGTGGATTCCACTCAGACCGACATTCAGGCTGCGCCTATATTTCCCGTTGTCGGTTCGCTTGATGACCTCGGAGTGCTTTTGCGGTGGATGGTAAGCGAGCCGGAGCTTGAGCAAGGGGCGCGGATATATAGCCAGGCCCGCAAGATATCGGCTGACAATATATCTGCCATGGCAAACCTCGAGCGCCTTTATGCCCAACGGCGTGAGTTTATGAAACTCGACTGGACTCTGCTGTCAAAAAATTACGAACGAAGCATATTTTATCAGCTTGACCTTGATGACACGGCAGGCAGTTTCGTACACTTCGGTCTTCCCAAACCCGATAGCCTTCCCGAAACGGTGCCGGCAATGACGCGCATCCGCAACCTTATGCTCAGGTCGCGCATTGATGCGGGATACTTCAAAGATTCGGCGGCAGAGGAAGCGGAGGCGTTTTCAATACTGCGCAATGAGATTCTCGGTGAAATAAGCGGCAATACCCCGAAGCCTGCGCTGAGTGTATTTGCCGACCAGATTGTGTGGGCGCGAAGCCCGGTGAGAATTGACCTTGCCGGAGGCTGGAGCGACACACCGCCTTATTCGTTGTATGCCGGCGGAAATGTTGTCAATATGGCCATTGAGCTTAACGGGCAACCGCCGCTGCAGGTGTATGTCAGACCATCTGTAAAAAAAGAAATTGTGTTGAGGTCGATAGACCTCGGAGCCGTTGAGACAGTGGAAGATTATGATTCGCTGTACCGGTTTGACAAAGTAGGCTCGCCATTCTCCATACCAAAGGCGGCTTTGGTTTTGTCGGGATTCTGTCGCGGGGCTACCTCTTCACTCGCGGCTCAGCTTGATGAGTTCGGTTCAGGACTTGAGATAACCTTGCTAAGCGCTATTCCGGCAGGTTCAGGACTCGGCACGAGTTCGATACTTGCTGCCACTGTGCTGGGAGCATTGTCAGACTTCTGCGGGCTTGCCTGGGATGAAAACGAGATTTGCAACCGCACCCTCGCGCTCGAACAGCTGCTCACTACCGGAGGCGGCTGGCAGGATCAGTATGGCGGGGTGCTCGGCGGAGTGAAACTGCTCCAGACTGAGGAGGGCTATTCCCAGCGTCCGCTAGTGAGCTGGCTGCCGCAGCAGATATTCACATCGCCCGAATATGCGCAGTGTCACATGTTGTATTACACCGGACTTACCCGCACGGCAAAGGACATTCTGGCAGAAATAGTGCGCGGCATGTTCCTTAATAGTGGAAAACACATTGATCTGCTTGATGAAATGAAAGCCCATGCAATACAGACTGCAGAGGCAATACAGCGCAATCGCTTCGAGGAATACGGCAGAATGATTGCGCGGACATGGGCGCAGAACAAGGCTCTTGACTGCGGTACAGAACCGCCGGCGGTAGCAGAGATCGTGAAGCGAATATCGGACTATACTCTCGGCTACAAATTGCCGGGAGCCGGAGGCGGAGGCTACTTGTACATGGTGGCGAAAGACCCCGGCGCGGCGGCACGGATAAGAGCCGAACTTGTCGCTAATCCGCCGAATGCAAAAGCAAGGTTTGTGGAGCTGTCGCTGTCCGATACCGGATTCAAGGTTTCCCGATCCTGACCGCTGTAACAGTATAAAAATGCCACCGGGTGAGAATGTATTCAACACCCGGTGGCATTATTTTTTGCGGAATTGTGTGTATAATCAGCAGTTGTAAAATTCGGTGAAAGCGCGTATTATGTAGTCATGGTCGGCTACGGATGCTGTTTCACGTACTGAGTGCATAGCCCATATTGCAGCGCCCATGTCAACACCGCGCAGGTCAATCTGCGAAGTCAGTATGTTGCCGAGAGTGGAGCCGCCTGCCACATCGCTGTGGTTTACAAAATACTGGTATGGCACTCCGGCGCGTTCGCATATTGTGCGGAACACTGCAGCACTGTCGGCATCGGTCATGTACTTGCAGTTGGCATTTATTTTTATTGCCGGGCCGTTTCCGGGAATAGGATGGTTTGTAGGGTCCTGTTTCTCCGGGTAGTTTGGGTGCAGGGCATGGGCATTGTCGGCGGAAATCATGAAAGATTTTGCAATAGCTCTCATGTATGTTTCCTCATTGCCTCCGAGTGCGGTGTTCACACGCCTCAGTATGTGGTCGAGAACCGGAGATGCCGCTCCCTGTTTGGTGCCGCTTCCTGTTTCCTCGTTATCGAAAATAGCCATCACGCGGGTCATTGACATATTGTCGCTGTCTAAAAGCGCAGTCATGGCGGCATGAACCATGCTCAGGTCATCAAGGCGCCCCGAAGTAATGAATTCGCCGTGCAGTCCGACGCGGCAAGCGGGCGTGGTGTCGTACAGGCTGAGGTCGTAGTCAAGAATTTCATCTTTCTCCACTCCCAGCTCGTCGGATATGAGCGTGAGTATTATGTTTTTGTCATCTGAAGCGCTGTGATCAAGGGCGATGACGGGCAGCATGTCTTTCTGTTTTGACAGAGGATTGCCGTCGTTGACAGCGCGGTTGAAATGAATGGCAAGGTGAGGTATGGTGAGTAGCGGGCGGTCAAATCTGATAAGCCTGCTTACCGGATTCAGCGGGTCTTCGCCGCGCAGTATCACTCTGCCTGCAAGTGACAGCGGACGGTCAAACCAAGTGTATAGAATCGGACCGCCATACACTTCGGTGTTGAGCTTCACCACACCGCCTTCGCACACCATCTCGCAATGTGGTTTCACTCTGAAACATGGCGAGTCGCTGTGGGCTGAGATGATTTTGAAACCGCTGTCGGGCCCGTCATCACCTGCCACAAAGGCAAATATGGCAGAGTCGTTTTTGGTCATGTAGTAGCGACCGCCGGGTTCTATGTCCCATGACTCTTTCGGGTCAAGGCGCGTGAAGCCTTCCTCCTCAAGACGGCGGCGCACAGTGTCTGCCGCGAAAAAGTTTACAACGGAGCGGTCGAGAAACCGCATCAGGTCTCTTGCGTGGTTATCGGTTTTCTGCATGGTGGTGTGGGTTAAATGTCTTCATCCGGGTTGTGGTGCGCAGCGTTGAGGGGTCTCATCACATTGCATAGCACCCGGCTCCAATAGTTGTCAAAATCCTCTTTTACTGCTGCGAGCGCGGCGGCAATGGTGTCAGTAGGCGCCTCCCGGATTGTCTCCACAAAATTGTATAGCACCTGAAATATGTCGGCGATGCCTTCTGCGACACTTGCCGCTATAGGGGTGTCGGAGTATTTCATATCCTCCTCGAACACTTCAAGATACGTGTCTGACGCCCCCATGACGGTTTCCACGGCTCTGCGAACGCTTTCATAAGAATCTTCGTCAAGCGCGGAGTCGATATATGCCTCCTCGGTCAAGTCAGCATCTGTTTTCAGGTCGTTTGCGCTAATGTATATGCGGGGCAGGAGTCTGACCATATTTGCCACAAAATCGGTTTTGTCGCTCTGCATCGCGTTTTCCGCAGCCGAGCAGTATTCATTGCACATGGCAATGAATGCCAGGTCGTTATTTGTCAGTGATGTCGTAGTTTGCATGATTGTTTTTATAAAGTCTGTTGGCGGCAATGTAGTCTGCTACATCGTCGGGCACGAAATAACTCACATCCTTACCCTCTCTTACCGCTTTGCGCACAAATGTGCTTGATATGTCCACACACGGAGCCGGGACGAGAGCCACCCCTTCGGGCAATTCCGCAGGGTTTACTTCGTAGCCTGGGCGGGGATAGATTATGACCCCGTACTCGGATATGATACGGCTGTAGTCTTTCCACCCGCTGAAACCTTTCCAGCTGTCACTTCCTATGATACATTTGAAGTGGGTGTCCGGGTGTCTGGCACTGAGTGCGTCAAGAGTGTCGATTGTATAGGAGGGCACAGGCATCGACAGCTGTTCGTCGCATATTCCGAGTATATCATTGCCTTCCACTGCAATGCGCAGCATCTCTTCACGCGCTTCGGCATCAATCAGCTCGGGGTCTTTTGCCTTGAACGGATTAAGGGGCGAAAGCATGAGCCACACCTCGTCTACTTCACTCCACTGGGCTATGTATGACGCCACAATCAAGTGTCCGGTATGTACCGGATTGAAGGAGCCGCCGTATATGCCTACAGTCTTGGTCACGGACGGTCGGGTTATTGTCTTATGAATTCCTTGATTATTGAATCGGTAAGGGCTATGGCTGTGTCAAGGTTGTCGTTTATGACACATTTGTCGTAGTCGTCGGCGAATCCGAGTTCGAATTCTGCCTTGCCTACACGCTGCGCTATAGCCTCGGGGGTGTCTGTGCCGCGCTTTTCAAGACGGCGGCGAAGCTCGTCTACCGACGGTGGCATGATAAACAGGCTGAGTGCCTTGTCGCCAAACATTTTCTTAACTCTGACTCCGCCTTTGACATCAATGTCAAGAATCACATTGTGCCCCTCTGCGCATCTGCGCTCTACTTCGCTGCGCAGAGTGCCGTAAAAACGCCCGGGATACACCTCCTCGTACTCCACAAAAGCATCTGCGGCTATCGCGTCGCGAAATTCCTGCTCGGTCATGAAAAAATAGTGCTTCCCGTTGATTTCTCCCTCGCGTGGCGGGCGGCTTGTTGCCGATACGGAAAATTCCATGTCAATTTCGCCTCGGCGAAGCAGCTCGTTTATTATTGTAGACTTTCCGCAGCCCGAAGGGGCGCTGATAATAATGATTTTTCCGGGTTTGAGTGTGGTCATGTATATTTATGTTGTTGGTTGACTGGCTACATTACATTAAGAACCTGCTCCTTTATCTGTTCGAGCTCGTCTTTCATGCGCACAACAAGTTTCTGCAGCTCGGCATGATTGCTTTTGGAGCCGAGGGTGTTGATTTCCCTGCCTATCTCCTGACTGATGAATCCGAGTTTCTTGCCTTGTCCCTGTGGCTGTGCCATTGTTTCGGTAAAATAGCTCAAGTGCTGTGCCAGGCGTTGTTTCTCTTCATTTATATCAAGTTTCTCGATATAGAAAATCATCTCCTGTTCAAGCCTGCCGTTGTCGTAGTCAACTCCGGGTATTTTGCCGATGTTGTCTTCTATACGGGCGCGAATCTTTGCCACTCGCTCGGCTTCGTGACGCGGCACCTCCTCAAGCAGTCCGGCGATATTTGAAATTCTCCGGCAAAAAAAGTCCTCCAGTTTTTCGCCTTCGCTGCGACGATGCTTCATAAGAGCCTGTGTAGCCTGGTCGGCTGCAAGCATAAGGGCATCAATCTCATTGTCGGCGGCTTCTTCCACGGTGTCGGTTTTCAGCACATCCGGCAGTCGCATCAGAACAGAGTACCAGTCGGCAGGTTCCGGAATGCCGAGCGCTGCCGAAAGCTCTTTGATGCGTTCTTTGTATGTTGCAAGCGCTACGGCATTGAACTGGGCAGATGCGTCGGTTCTGGCGTTTTCTACATATATTATCACCTCAACCTTGCCTCTTTCGAGAACCTTGCCTATGCGCGCACGCAATTCAAGCTCATGTTCTCGGTATGCCGCGGGCACGCGCACATTCATGTCAAGCTGCTTGCTGTTGAGCGATTTGATTTCGCACGTTATTTTTTTGTTTTCAACTTCGACAACCGATTTGCCGAAGCCGGTCATTGATAATAGCATGGAATAGATTTTTTTATTGGTACAAATGTACGATATAAGAGTGAAAAATCATAACTTTGTTAGCAAATTAAACATGTATGGCAGTTATTCTTAATATAGATACCTCGACAGATGTTTGCTCGACAGCTCTTACAGCTGAAGGGGCTGTTCTTGTTCACCGTGAGGATTTTTCAGGACGAAACCATGCCGCTCTGCTGAGCGGTTTTATAAAAGATTGCCTTGACAGGGCTGCCGAACTGGAGCTGAAACTCGATGCAGTGGCGGTGTCCATGGGTCCTGGTAGCTACACTGGATTGCGCATAGGGCTCAGCGAGGCAAAGGGGCTTGCTTTCGCTCTCGGCATTCCGCTTATCGGCATTGACACTTTGAAGCTGCTCGCTGTGAGTGTGATGTTTTCAGGAGTGGATTTGCCCGATAACGCTTTGTTCGCGCCGATGATTGACGCGCGCCGCATGGAGGTGTTCACTGCTGTATACGACATGGCTCTGAATCCGCTCATGGAGCCGCAGCCGCTTATTCTTGAGTCTGACAGCTACAACCGGTTTGCCGATCACGGCACTCTGGTGTTTTTTGGCAACGGCAGCGACAAGGCCCGCAACGCGCTTGCATGTCCTGACGCTGTTTTTGTGCCAGATGTAAAGCCTGTGGCGGTAGACATGCTTGCTTTGTCGGAGCTTGCGTGGAGCAAACGCGAGTTTATAGACATCGCTTACTCAACACCCTGGTATCGCAAGGAGTTCCAGACAACAAAACCTAAGAGTATGTTTGAATTTAACACGAAGATATAATTTTGGATTTCTTTCTATCCCCTCAAAGGTCTTTTCGGGCGATTTCCGTCAAGTTTCATCGGTCACGATGCCCGCATCGCTCCCTCCTCAACTCACACAAATCTCTCCGAAAAATCCTCTTTGAGTGAACAGAAGTGAAATTCAAACATACTCTAAGAATAAAGTTCTCTGATAGCACAGCAACAACAGCGGCGGGCGCTTATCTGTAAGCGCCCGCCGCTGTTGTTGCTTGCCGACTTGGGTCAGAAGGGCAGGGTGGAGGTTGTGGTGATATACCTGCGCTCAAATTCCTCGTTAGTCATGCAGAGCATCATTATGCCTTGTATGAGAGATAGAATTGCTGCAACCGAACCGCAGGACACCAGAGAAATAACCAGAAATATTATTCCGGCTGTGGTTTTGCCCAGGTAGAAATAATGAACGCCGAGCGAGCCGAGAAATATGGCGAGGAGAGCCGCTATGCCGCGGCTTTTTCCGTGGGGACCTTCGGCAAACGCATCATTTGCTGCCCAGCCCGACACATACTGGGAGTTGTTGCAACACTGCTGCTGGCTCTGTTGCTGCTGAGCTCCGAATGGAGGAGGGGTAACAAGGTCGCTCTGGCAATAACGGCATTTTATGGCTTCCTGCTTTATTTCTTCGCCGCAGTAGGGGCATTTTTTCGTATCTTCTGTCATGACAATGATGGTTTTTTCTGTTAAAAGTTGTAATCAGGCACAAAGGTATAGTTTTTCAAAGGCTGTCACAATACTTTCGGCAATATTTATGCAGCAGAAGGCAATTTTGTCGGTCAGTTCAATGTAACCGTCTATTCCCATGTCTATGCAATGGCTGTCAGTCAAAGTGTTGCGCAGGTATTCGACTGAGTTTCTTACAGGAGACAGAAAGAAGGATGCCGCTATCATTATGACTGCCGCTGTTGCGGATGCCGCTTTGTCCGAGACTTTCATTTTGAAGAGATGTGTTGTATGGTGCTGTTTTCTGTGAAAAGTTTCAAGGCTGTGTTCGGTACGGAGATGCTGTTTATGCGCATGTTAGTCGCGTATACAGTCACTCCGTCTTTGTTGTCGCTGTCCATTATCAGCGCGTTGACGCAAGTAAGCGAGTCGCCCCTAAGGTTTGCCTGATAGTTGCCGTTGTGCGGAATCAGGGAGTCGATTTCGCTGCCGTCAAGATATAGGCTTATTCTGTTTCTCCACGTCGATTTCATCTTTACATTGTTGATTTTGCATGAGTTCAGCATGACAGACGTGAATCGTGATGTGATATTGAGAGAGTCAGACACCATGCCGTTTATAGCCACTGAGTAGTCACAGCCCAAGAACATTGATACTATCGGATAGGGGGTGGTGACAGTAACTGGCACTGGGCAATTTAGCCGCCGGAGTCTGTAGCTGCCGGGGTCTTTTATAGTGTCTTCCGGTGGAGTCTGAATGGAAATACGCAGAGTATCACCCGTGTTTTCGCATAAAAGAAACCGTTTCAGCTGATCGGGGACAGATATGGTTACATTTTTTGCAGTATCGCTCACATTGACGCGTATGCCGGCAAAAGAATCGGAAATAATAGACATTTTGGAATTGTTCACAGTCGGTATAACCAAAGTGTTGAAGCGTTTTGCATTAAAGGTATGGCATGGCGCCCCTTCCTCAACTGTTATCGTGCTATCGGTGTAAGGCACGCCCTTAAGACATTCATGTGCTACGATGCCAAGCATCAGCGCCCAGCACACTGCCGTCATGGCAATCATTATGACAGTACTCTTTTTCATTTCAGGCTCTTGTTATTGTTGTTGCAGAAAGCGCGGTATTCATCCGCAAGATTATCGGCATTCCAGCCGAAGTAAGATATTCGTTCGAAGAAATAGGGCAGCTCCTCGGCATAGAACACGTCGCGGCGCATCTCAAGGATTTTTTCGCCGGCGCTGTCGCTGACAAAATAGCCGAGACCGCGTTTGTTAAACACAATGCCTTTCTGTTCGAGGTATTCATATGTTCTCACAACCGTATTGGGGTTTACCTCGACTTCTGCGGCAAACTCCCGTACAGAGGGTATGCGCCCGCCTGCGGTGTAGCGCCCGGACGTTATGGCATCCATGATACGGTCGCCCAACTGGAGGTATATGGCTTTGCTGCTGTTAAAATCCATATTGTCAGCGGCGAGTGGTTATTACATCCAGTTCACGCAGCCTTAGCCACGCCATGGCGAGATTGAACACTATGGCTGCAATTTCCAGACAAATGAAAAATTCCACACAGTGTTCTTCAAGCCATGATTGCTGTATGTATATCAATCCATGATAGAGCTTGTCGGTAAGCCAGACCGCCGAGGCTATATAGCAGATAGCCAGGGCTGAAAATACAACGAATGTTTTCAGCGCGGAGGTCTTGTGCCATATCACCGAGCCGAGAATAAACAGAGACTCCGCTGCGAGAAAGCCGACGGATATGAGTGTCACTACGCCGAATGTGTGCCATTTGGGCAGTATGAGATCACGAATCTCCGGTTTGAAAACCGCAACATATAGCGGCATTGGCTCTATTACATGCACCATGCAGCTAACCATAAGACACCGCAGACTCTCTGCCACGCACACCAGAACAATGAATGCCACAGGAAATACAATCATGTAAAGCACCACGCGCGAAATCAGTTTTTCGGAAGCGTTTGCCGGAATCATGAGAAGGTTTATTCTGCCCTGCTTGTTTTTCAGAGTAGAGAATATGTTCGAGCATCCCAGCACTCCGAGAATATAGCCTGTGACTATGTACATCGGCACAAGCCTGAGCATGGCACTGTCGTGGTTAGGATAATCCGAGGTATATATAATGTAGTTGGCTTCTAACGAATATACGCAAGCCAAAAACACCAGTATGCCGAGAATGCCTGCCAGTGCAAGCAGAAAGAATCGTTTGTTTTCCGTTATGTAAAGCCTGGCAAGCAGCGCGCAGCGGCTTGGGCTGAAAGAATCCTTTGTCATGTGTGCGGCAGATTTTTATTTGTTTTGAAAAATGGATGAGAGAAGCTCCGGATTGGAGAGCGCGAATTCAAACAGCGATTCCAGATTAAACTCCGTGTCAGAGTTGTCGTTGTTCGCCACGATTATGTTGCTGCCTCCTACAGACGGTTGGGAGTAGAAAGCTTCGCTGATGAGGCGAGGGTTGTTGGTAGACATGAATCTGAGTCTTGACAGTATGGCGCTTACCGCCTGGTTGAACAGCACTCGGTTGCTGTCGGTAACAACCACATGGTCAAGGATGCGGTCTATGTCGCGCACCTGATGCGTTGATATCAATATAGTGCGCTCATCGTCCATAGACGATACAATGAATTTGCGGAAGCGGCTCTTGCCCGGAATGTCGAGCCCGTTTGTAGGCTCGTCGAGCAGCAGCAGCGGTGTGTTGCAGGCAAGGGCGAAACTCATGAACGCTTTCTTTTTCTGACCCATTGACAGCGCCCCGAGGTGCAAATCCCCGTCAAGGTCGAGGGTGTCAAGATGCTTTTTCAGGTCCTCATGGCTGAAACGCGGATAGAAGCGCGAGTTTATAGAAAGGTATCTGCTCAGCGATATATTAGGCAGATTAAACTCTTCCGGCACTATGAATATGTCTGACACGGTAGACGGTAGTCGGAGTCTGGTGTCTGCGCCGTTGAACAGAACCTGCCCTTTTGCCGGGGTCAGCAGCCCCGCGATAAGGTATAGCAGCGTAGACTTGCCGGCACCGTTGCGACCGAGTAACCCGTAGATGCCTCCGGGAGCCAGCGACAGCGAAAAATCGCTGATAACCGGCGACGATTTGCGGTAGGCGAACGAGACGTTTTGGATATCAAGCATAGTGTAATAGTATAATAGTACACTGCAAATGTAATGATATCTGTTCCAATTTTCCAAATTTTTTGCCAAAAAAATGTTATCCCGCCCGGTATGTACTGCCTTCCGTGGCGCCTTCACCTTGATTTCGCATCAAGCCTGTGGCTGTTGCACAAAAAAATGAAGATTCTGTAAGATATTGAATTACAGAACCTTCATTTGAGCCGCGAGTGGGACTCGAACCCACGACCTTTTCGTTACGAATGAAATGCTCTACCGACTGAGCTATTGCGGCGGGTAACTTGCGTTTTGTAACGCAAAGTTACTAATTATTTGCGTACTGACGGGTATATGTCAGTTTTATTTTTGCGTTGTCAAGATCCAGCTTTACCATTGCGGGCTTGGTCACATACGGGCTTATGGTGGTGACGTAGGTGACACTTGTCTGGTAGTAGCTGTTTGAGGTTGATTCAGAGTCGATGTTTACAGCGGTCAGCACAAATGTGTAGTCGTCGGCGGTAATTTCGTCTTTTTCAAGCATCGAGCTGAGATATGCTCTCATGTCGCTGAAGTTGTAGCTGTTTGTAGTGGCGTTGTATGTGGCTACAAACGATGTTTTGTTGTCGTTGATTTTGTTTTCGGCAAAGAATTTGTCTTTTTCGGAAGCGAGTACCATAAGTATGTTTTCTGGAGGCTCTATGCCGTAGTCGTTGGTTATTGTCTCGGCAGGTATGCTCATGCTCAGCGAGTTGAGTACAGATAGCGAGCCGGCTCCGTTGCGGTACGAATCTATGAGCTGCCGGGTTGGCATTGTAAGGGTTACTTCCATGCCTGTGGGGGCTACAATCAGGCGGTCGCCGTTGCGGGTCATCTCGGTGAGTTCTCTGCTGATGTTGAACAGAATGTTGTTGTTTGTCACAACTTCCGGTGTTACCGCAAAGTAAGATTTCACCTTATTATATATGGTGTCTTTCTCCACGTCATCAACGGTCACTTTGTCGTGTTTGCGGTAATACAGGTTGATTCTTGTTTCGGATATGTTCATTATTCTGCCCGAACCGAAAGAGTTGGAAATATACAGTCCGGGAAAGAGTTTGGCAAATTCCGTGGGCGACGCGAACGCATCGGGGTTTCTTTCAAAGTTTTCAAACAGGGCCTGTCCCAGCGAGCGCGGAAGGTCTACAGTTACCGAACGGAAGCTCAGATTGTTTATCGAGTCGTTGTGCATCGCGTGACCGGTATATATTGTAGAACCTATCGGTGTGGGGTCATAGTAGCCTTGCGGGTCGAAATTGCTGTATATGGGCGAGGGGAGTTGCTCTGTCAGGCGGTACACCTGCAGCCCCATCGGCACAAGTGAGTCGCCGGTGAAGTCGCCCGGCTGCATGAACATTATCAGTTTTGCCGAGTCTACATCCTCTACAGTCACGCCTTCTGTCTCCATGGTTATGGCTGGAAGAAACTGGCACACGATGTCTGAGCTTATGCTGCCGAACTCTTTGGCGTCCAGTCTGCCGAGCAGCTGAGTGAGGGTGCGTGACTGCACCACAGGGTTGAGGGTCGATTGACCGCTGACAACAAATGTGCTGTCAATGACAATCTGGGTGTCATCGGTTACAAGCGATGAGCCTATTGTCGAGGTGCTGTCTTCGCAGGAGCTGAACGCAACGGCGCCGAGCAGCGGCATTGAAAATATTCTAGAAAATTTCATGTCTGGGGGTATGGGGCTTTTCGTTATTCGCCGCCGTTTACAAGGGTTTTATAAAATTCGGCGTATTTTTCTGCGAAATCCTCTTCGCCGGGGTACTCGAGTACCGGCTTCGAAATGGAGCGGGCAAAATCTACAAGTGCGGGGTCTACATCCGGCGATGACACCACAACCGCATCCGAGTGCATTATGGCGAGTTTGTTCAGCGCAGTGCAGTCGGCGGGTGTGTCGCCGAGTGCGGCGAGGTCTTCGTCGGTAAACTGTAGCATTCTCAGCTTTTCGCCGAGGCGTGCGTCAAGGGTGCCGTCAAATTTTTCCGAGCGGAGCGAGTACACTATTTTGGATTTTGCCAGTGCGGGGTCGTCGTGATACATGCGTTTGACATACATCGGCACAAGTGTGGATATCCAGCCGGTACAGTGTATCACGGCAGGGTCCCACCGGAGTTTCTTGACGGTTTCTATAATGCCGCGCGCAAAAAACATCATGCGCTCGTCATTGTCGCCGGGGCTGCTCACTGTTTCGAGCTCTTTGGCTCCCGCTCTCTGGAAGTAGTCGTCGTTGTCAATAAAATATACCTGCATTCTCGAAGGCTGTAGTGTTGCAACCTTGATGATGAGGGGATGGTCGCTGTCATCTATGATGATGTTCATTCCCGACAGGCGTATCACTTCATGAAGCTGATTGCGGCGTTCGTTTATACAACCGTATTTCGGCATGAAGGTCCTCACTTCAAATCCCTTTTCCTGAACCTTTTGCGGTAAGTCTCTGCCGAAGAGGGCGAGAGGTGAGTCGGGCAGGTACGGGGCTATTTCCTGCGAGATATAGAGCAATTTTTTGTTTTCCATCGACAAATGGTATATTTTACTTTATAGTTACGGTGGCGCAAAGTTACGAATTTTTTTTTGAAATACTCCTGACCTTGCCGTCTGTGTTTGCCGTTTGCCCCGTGTCTCTCGTCAAAAATATATAAATAGGGGTGTTTTTTGGCGGATATAAAGTATCTTTGCACAGTTTTTCTCTAAAATTATGATTATGCGCAAATATTTATACGCTCTTGTTATGTGTGTTTGCGGCATTTTGCCATGTCTCGGGCAGGATGATGCCCCGATAAGATGGCAGGTGTCGGTAAAGATGACCTCTGTCACGCAGGGAGTGGCTGTGTTCAAGGCACGGATAGCGCCGGGCTGGCATCTGTACGGATTCAATCTGCCTGCCGGTGGTCCCAAGTCAACCGAAATCGATATGTCGCAGAGCACAGGCATCCGTTTCACGGCGGCTCTGAAGCCCGATCGCACACCGGTAAAGGTTCACGACAGCATGTTTGACCTTGACCTTTCCTGGTGGGACAGTGACATTGCCTTCCGCCGCCCGTTTGTTGTGACCGATGCGGCAAAGGCAGCTCTTAAAGGCAAAATCTCTTATATGGGCTGCAATGACGAGACTTGCTCTCCGCCTAAAACCCAGTCGTTTGATAAAAAGATAGGAAAATAATGATACGTCGCATTCTGTTTGTTTGTACTCTGCTTGTCGCGTCGCTCTTAAGCGCGTCTGCGCAGATTGTAACTCCCATAAAGTGGAGTGTGTCATCCGAGATGACATCCGCCGACGAAGGTCGCATAGTGTTTCACGCAACAGTCGAAGAGGGCTGGCACCTGTATGGGCTCTCTCTGCCCGACGGTGGCCCCAAAGCTACTTCGGTGACTTTTGACCGGCTTGAAGGTCTGGAACTTGTCGGCTCTCTGACTCCCTCGCAGGCTCCGGTTGAAAAAGTCGATATGGTGTTTCACCTGAAACTGAACTGGTGGGAAAGCGATGTGGACTTTGTGCAGAATTTCCGTGTAACCGGCAAAAACGGCTATTCGGCAGCCGGAACAATATCGTTTCAGGGCTGTAACGACGGTAGTTGCATACCCCCTACAAAAGAGGGCTTTGAGGTGTCATCGCCCGGCTATGTAGCCACTGACACAGACAATTCGCAGGAAAGCGTTACAGCTCCGGCGGCGGCGCTTCCGGCGGTGAAAAACATTGCCGATGAAAGCGCCTGGTGGAGTCCCGTGCAGTTTCCTGACGGTGATGCCGGAGATGTGCACAACATTGCCGACTCTTCATGGTGGTACATATTTATATGGGGATTCGTAGGCGGTCTCATTGCGCTGCTCACCCCCTGCGTCTGGCCGATGATACCGCTCACAGTGAGCTTCTTCCTGAAGAAAAACGGCTCCAGGGGCAAATCAGTGCGCGATGCCATGATATATGGCGGCGGCATAATAGTGATATATCTCGTGCTGGGGCTTGCAATAACCCTTCTGTTCGGTGCCGGCAAGCTTAACGACCTCGCAACAAACGCGGTGTTCAACCTTATATTTTTCCTGCTTCTTGTGGTGTTTGCAATCTCGTTTTTCGGAGCGTTCGACATCAAGCTGCCCTCAAAGTGGAGTAATGGTGTTGACAGCAAGGCAGAAAGAACAACCGGTCTCATAAGCATATTTTTCATGGCGTTCACACTGGTGCTGGTGTCCTTCTCCTGCACCGGTCCCATAATAGGCACGCTCCTTGTCGAGGCTGCTTCGGTTGGCGACATCACCGGTCCGGCAATAGGAATGGGAGCCTTTGCGCTCGCGCTTGCCATACCCTTCACCCTCTTCGCCATATTCCCCTCATGGCTCAAGGAAATGCCTCGCAGCGGCGGCTGGCTCAACTCGGTTAAGGTTGTTCTCGGTTTCCTCGAACTCGCGCTGTCTCTTAAGTTTCTCTCTGTTGCCGACCTCGCTTACGGCTGGGGCATTCTGGACAGAGAAGTGTTTGTGTCGCTGTGGGTTGTGATATTCGTGCTGCTTGGCTGCTACCTCCTCGGTAAAATCCGTTTCAGTCACGACAGCGAGCTGGAGCATGTGTCTATTGCGCGCTTCTTCCTTGCTCTGTTCTCGTTCAGCTTTGCCGTTTATCTTGTTCCCGGTCTTTGGGGCGCTCCTCTCAAGAGCGTCAGCGCATTCGTGCCGCCGCTTTACACACAGGACTTCAATCTCTATGCAGGAGGACAGTTCAGAGAGTTTGACGACTATGACGAAGGAATGCGCTATGCCGCAGAGTCCGGTCGTCCGGTTCTGATAGACTTCTCCGGCTACGGCTGTGTAAACTGCCGCAAAATGGAGGGCGCTGTGTTTGACACAGATGTTATAAGCGACATCATAAAGAAAGATTTCGTGCTGATTAAACTGATGGTTGACGACAAGCAGGCGCTCGCCGAACCGATTACCGTAGAGGAAAACGGCAAGAAAGTGACCCTTTCCTCTGTAGGCGACAAGTGGAGCTATATCCAGCGCTCTAAATTCGGCGCCAACTCTCAGCCGTACTATGTGATGCTTGACAATTCCGGTTCTCCGCTCGCTTCTCCGTATTACTATGACGAGGATGTTGACAAATTTGGCGAATGGCTTGCCTCCGGCATTGAAAATTACAAGAACTGATAATGAAACGTACATCCGCGCAGAAAGCGCAGGCGATAGCAAAGGTTATCGACACCCTTGACATTCTCAGGGAAAAATGCCCATGGGACCGCAAGCAGACAAATGAAAGCCTACGACCCAATACTATAGAGGAAGTGTATGAGCTTTGCGACGCCCTGATAAATGACGATTCCGAAAATATCCGCAAAGAGCTCGGCGATGTGTTGCTGCATGTGCTCTTCTATGCCAAAATCGGCGAGGAGCAGGGACGGTTTGACATTGGCGATGTAGCCGAAGCGCTTGACTCAAAGCTGATTTTCCGCCACCCTCATGTGTTTGGCGACGAAACCGCGTCTACAGCCGGCGAGGTGCTGCAAAACTGGGAGCAGATAAAGCTCCGGGAAAAAGGCGGCAACAAAACTGTGCTTGCTGGTGTGCCCGATGCGCTCCCGGCTCTTATAAAAGCCCACCGTATTCAGGAAAAAGCCGCCAATGTAGGCTTTGACTGGGCTGACAGAGCCGAGGCGTGGAACAAAGTGCGCGAGGAAAGCGAGGAGTTTGCAGCCGAAATAGAAAGCATGGACGCTGAAAAAATGGAATCGGAGATGGGCGACCTGCTGTTCAGCGTCATAAACATAGCGCGTCTTTACGGCATAAACCCCGAAAACGCTCTCGAAAAAACCAACCGTAAGTTTATCAGGAGATTCAATCACATAGAGCGCCGTGCGAAAGAAAACGGCATGGAGCTGAAAGATATGACTCTCGGACAAATGGATGAATTCTGGAATGAGGCTAAATCGCTTTGATATTATTGCAGCCGCAATTGCAGGCATGTTTGTAGTGGCTGCTCTTCCCGCGCAGGCCAAGGTGCTGAAAGCAAAGTCTACTTCAGCCGAAGGTGCTATTGCCATGCAGTGTGACAGTGTCGACTTCAGGTCAGACCTTGTGAGGCTATACGGGCGGCTGACCGGTACCCCGCACACCTCTCACCGCATAGACTCCGTTTCGGTGGAATATCCTGTCAGCAAAGCCGCCTCCGACATTGACGGCGTAGATATGAAACGCTGGTTTCAGTGGGAGGACGACGGTGCTATTCCTGTGGAGATAGACTTCCCCGCAATGAAAGCGGCGAATCGTCTTGAGGTCAAGGTTGTTACCCCGCGAGGCGAAGCCCTGTGGAAAATCACTTTCACAAACAAAAAATGAATTTTATCAAGTGAGAGTCTGCATTACCGAGAAACCGAGTGTGGCACGCGATATTGCCGCTCTCATAGGCGCTACCGCCAAGAGAGACGGCTATTATGAGGGCAAGGATGTGTGCGTTACATGGACTTACGGACACCTCTGTACCCTCAAGGAGCCGGCTGACTATACCGACCGCTGGAAAAGGTGGAGCCTCGGAGCTCTGCCTATGATTCCTGACAAATTCGGCATAAAACTCATTGACCAGGAGAGTATCAAGCGCCAGTTTGCCGTCATAAAACAGCTTGTGTCAACAGCCGACGAAGTGGTGAACTGCGGCGATGCCGGGCAGGAAGGTGAGCTGATTCAGAGATGGGTCATGCAGAAAGCCGGAGTGAAATGCCCGGTATACCGACTTTGGATCTCCTCGCTTACCGACGAAGCTATCCGCGAAGGGTTCAAGGAGCTGAAACCCGAAAAAGATTTTGACAATCTGTACTACGCGGGTCTGTCGCGTGCGGTCGGCGACTGGATTCTGGGACTAAACGCCACCCGTCTTTACTCTCTGAAGTACTCGCCAGGCGGGGGAGTGCTGTCCATAGGCAGGGTACAGACACCCACTCTTGCCCTTATAGTGAGGCGGCACAAGGAAATAACCGAATTTGTGCCTGAAGACTACTGGGAGCTGAAAACCGTGTATCGTAACACTGTTTTCAACGCCACGGAAGGCAAGTTCAAAACCGAGGAAGCTGCCGCCGCAGCCTTGGCGGCTATTACCGGGCTGCCGCTGGAAATAAAGGATGTGAAACAGAAAAGCGGCAAAGAAGCCCCGCCAAGACTGTTTGACCTCACCTCTCTTCAGGTGGAGTGCAACAAACGCTGGGGCTGGACTGCCGACGACACTCTGAAACTCATACAGAGCCTTTACGAAAAGAAGGTCACCACATATCCGCGTGTCGACACCACCTACCTGAGCGAAGACATATATCCCAAAATTCCGGATATACTCAAACGCATGACACCATACGCCAATATCACGGCTCCGGTGCTTGCCACAAAAATTCCAAAAACCAAAAAGGTGTTTGACAACGCCAAGGTGACGGATCACCATGCCATAATACCTACCGGCGAGGCTCCGACCACTTTGCAGGGCGATGAGCGCAAGTTGTATCATCTTATAGCACTGCGCTTTATTGCGGCATTCTACCCCGACTGCCTGTTTGACACCACTGCTGTAGAGGCGGTTGCCGGCACAGTAGGTTTCAAGGCATTGGGCAAGGTCATTACCTCGCCCGGCTGGCGCACTGTTCTCGCTCCGGCTCAGGACGATGCGAAAAATTCCGATGAGGAGGCTACCCTGCCGGTGTTTACTGTAGGCGAGTCGGGCCCTCATGAACCCTCATTGCAGAAGAAAGCGACACAGCCCCCAAAGCCATATACCGAAGGCTCGTTGCTCAGGGCAATGGAAAGCGCGGGCAAACTCGTTGACGACGAGACTCTTCGCGAGGCTATGAAAGAAAACGGCATCGGACGCCCGTCTACCCGTGCCGCCATTATCGAAACCCTTTTCAAGCGGCACTATCTGCGCCGTGAGCGAAAAAACATACTGCCGACACAGGCAGGCATAGACCTCATTGGCATTATTAACGAGAATCTGCTTAAAAGTGCCGAGCTTACAGGCATATGGGAAAACAAGTTGCGCCGTATAGAGCGTGGCGATTTCAAGGCCTCGGAGTTTATTGACGAGCTGAAGAAAATGATAGCCGGTATTGTTGTCAATGTGTTGTCCGACAACAGCTACGCCCGTATCGAAGTCAGCAGGGAAGACGATAAGGCAAAAGCGGCTCCAAAGAAAAAAGCAAGCGAAGCCCCGCGTAAACCGCGCAAGCCGGCGGTTAAGTCGCTCGATATGATTGAATGCCCGGTGTGCGGTGCCGGTCACATACTGAAAGGCAATACAGCTTACGGGTGTTCGAGATTCAAGGAAGGGTGTTCCCTTAGGCTGAATTTCGACACATATTCCCCGGACATAACTCCGGCGGTGCTCGCTAAGCTCATAAAAAAGAATTTTAAGAAATCGGAAAAATGAAAACATCTCCGCACGAAATGTTTCCGGTAGTGGACACGGACGGCAATGTCATCGGCTCGGCAACCAGGGGCGAGTGTCACAGCGGTTCAAAGATACTGCACCCCGTGGTGCATCTGCATGTAGTGAGTGCCGACGGTTCTCTGCTGTTGCAAAAAAGAGCTATGTCTAAGGACATTCAGCCTGGCAGGTGGGACACCGCTGTTGGAGGGCATGTGGACTGTGGCGAGACACCCTTTCAGGCTGTCCTTCGCGAGGCGGCTGAGGAGCTTGGCATCGATGCTGCCGGAGCGTGCTTTGCCGGCAGGTATGTGTTTGAAAGCAGCATAGAGCGTGAGCTGGTTCATACCTTTTATATAGTGGTGGAAAAGCAGGGGTTCACAGCCGATTTTGCCGCCGACGAGATTGACGAGGTGCGGTTCTGGACTCAGGAAGAACTGCGCGCAGCTGCGGGCGGTGGCTTGCTTACAGAAAATTTCGAGATGGAGTTTGAGCGCATATTGCCCGATATTTTGAAAAAGATATGAATGAATCCGCTTCGCTAAACGACATTTTGCAACTTGCCGGGGTGGCAGTGGCGTTGCTGTTTTGTGTCATCTATATAGTGCGCCGCGTGTCATCGCGCCGACGTTCGGAAAACTGCGACGGCTCATGCTCGCAATGCCCGCTGTCTGACAAATGTCATGGCAAAGGCGGTTCTTGCGGATGCCACTGATACTCCTGCTCATACCTGTTTATGAAAACAATGAGAAAGATAATGCTTGCACTGTCGCTGCTTGTGTCATTTTACACTCAGGCACTGGATATTACGCAGATGAATGTGATTTTGTTGGGCGACAGCAACACATGGATTGGCGGTGATGCCTGTGACAAAAGCCGCGGCTGGAATTATTGGTGGGTGAAAAGCTGCTCTCCCGCATCGTGCCGCAGCTTTGCCCGGAGCGGTGCCACTTGGACAAACACTTCCGCTACAGTCAAAAACCTCGTTGAGAATATCTCCGTTCTTGGCAACGACAATGTTATATACAATCAGGTAATGAGGCTTATTGACAGTGTTGACAACGGATCCTGTCCCGAACCGGATCTGATAGTGGTGGCGGCAGGCACAAACGATGCATGGTTTCACAAAAAGCGCCCCGGGCTCTTTGATGCCGGGAGCCTGGTTGCCGGTGACGGCACAGACCTGTCGCGCATAAGTCCGTCTGAGGTCACATCGCTGGCTGCCTCGGTTGAACTGTCATGCGCACTGCTCGCCGACCGGTTTCCGGGAGCATTCGTTATACTTCTGACACCTCATCAGACTACAGCCACCGCTCCCGAAAATATAGCGCGGGTGAGCGAAATCATAGTACAGTGCGGTGCCAGACTGTCACTGCCGGTCATAAGGCAGGACCTTTACAGCGGCATTGTTTCCGAGTCAGAACGGAAATCGCATGTCAACACCACCGACGGCACCCATACCTCCATTGCCGGCGCGCAGGTTGTGGCGCGTTTTCTGGAAAAAGAAATAAAATCGATATTAAAGGACAGACAGTAAGATATGGTTTTTTCTGATCTCTTTTTCCTGTTTGTGTTTCTTCCGGCATTCCTTATACTCTATTCATTCGGAAAGCTGATTGACAGAGGGGTGTCGCGCAACAGAACCTCATCTGTCCATCCGGTGGAGAATGCAGTGCTGGTAATATTCTCTCTGCTTTTCTATGCGTGGGGCGAGCCGGTGTATGTATTGCTTATGCTCGGCAGTGTGCTGGTCAACTATTTTATAGGAAGAATGGTCGACAGGGCTTCGTCACTGCGCAAAACCGCTCTCGCTTTCGGCATAATAGTGAATATACTGGTACTCGGCACTTTCAAGTACGCGGGATTCATCGCCGGGTCGCTGCGCGGCATAGGCGTACCGGTACCTGTGCCTGACATAGCGCTCCCTATCGGAATAAGTTTCTATATATTCCAGTCCATAAGCTACCTTGTGGATGTGTACCGGCGCGAGGCTCCGGCTCAGAAAAAATTTTTCAATCTGCTGCTTTACATCTCGATGTTTCCGCAGCTTATCGCCGGCCCTATTGTGCGCTATGGCAGTGTGGCGGCGGAGATAGACTCGCGCCACGCTACGGCAAAGGATATAAGCGACGGGGTGTTCCGTTTTCTTATCGGGCTTGGTAAAAAGGTGATTCTTGCAAACCAGTTTTCCGAAATTGCCGACCAGTTCCTGAAATCCGACATGTCGGCGCTATCCACCGGAGGTGCCTGGATAGGCATAATCGCTTTTACATTCCAGATATACTTTGATTTTTCAGGATACAGCGACATGGCTATAGGCATAGGCAGGTGTCTCGGATTTCATTTCTGCGAAAACTTCAACCACCCGTATTGTTCCCGTACAATCACCGAGTTCTGGAGACGGTGGCACATGTCGCTCGGCTCATTTTTCCGCGATTATGTGTATATACCGCTGGGCGGCAACCGGAGCAGACAGTTTCTTAACATTCTGATTGTGTGGTTTCTGACCGGAATGTGGCATGGCGCAAGCTGGAATTTCATCATATGGGGTCTGTACTTCGGTTTGATAGTGTTTATAGAGAAGTTTACAATACTTCCGCTCTCAGGCAAATTGCCGCGACCGCTCCTGCACATGTACGCGCTCCTACTCATTGTGGCAGGCTGGGGCATATTCTATTTTGAGGACACATCGGTCATGGTGCGCTTCTTCTCCACACTGTCGGGCTCGTCTGCCGTGCACTGGGACTTTACTGTAGAGAGTGCGGTTTTTGACCGTTTCTGGCTATGGATTACGGCGATAGTATTTTGTATGCCGGTGAGAAAGTGGGCAGAAAACCTGCATTCGTCGCTGTTTGAAGAATCCTCTGTTCTTGGTGCTACTTTAAGTGTTTCTACCAAAATAATCATAGCGGTGGTTATACTCGTGGTCAGCGTAGCCATGCTTGTCGGAGCCACGAACAACGCTTTTTTATACACCCGTTTTTGAAAAATGAAATCTCTAAATACAATACTGACTGTCATAGCACTGCACACCGCCGGCACGGCATTTGCCCAGACAGCTGTGGATGTGGACGAAATGCACGCCGATTTTACTGAACTGGTCACCGATTCCACAGGTTCGGCGGCGTATATTCCCGATGAATACCCAGCAGGATATATTGATTTCACCTATGTCAATGAAATAACGGGCAACACGCCTTACCGGCAGGCTCGCAGGGGCATTTTTGTGATAGGTTCAGGGAAAAATGTACGTGCGTTCGAGGCATTTGGCGGCACATCTGCTTCTGCGGCACAGTACGCGGCTGCGATAAACCGCTATCGGCAGGCGTTTCCGGATGTGAACATCTGGGTTATGCCCATACCTACCGCATGTGCGTACTACACTCCGACAGCCGTCGAAGCAGTGCCTAAGTCTACTCACGGATTCATACGCGAGGTATTCAGAAATCTGGACAGCTCCATAACCGGCATAGACATATACCCCGCTCTTGCTGAACATGTGGAGGAACCGATATACTCGCGTACCGACCACCATTGGTCTCCGCTCGGAGCATACTATGCGGCAATGGCGTTCGCATCTGTAGCCGGACTTGATTTTGAGCCGATTGAATGCTTCGAGCCGGTAACAGTGCCGGGCTATGTAGGTACCATGTACAGGTTTTCCGGCAGCATGGCGGTTAAAAAAGCGCCAGAGGATTTTGTGTACTATGTGCCCCGGAATGAGCCTGTAGAGGTGACGTATGTGACATATACCCTTGACAAGGCGCGCCGCAAGGTCATAGCGGAAACCGAACCCTTTCAGGGAAATTTCTTCATACCCATGCAAGGGGTGGCTACATACAGCACTTTTATGGGCGGTGACAGCAAATTGACAAAAATTGTAACGCAGAACAAAAACGGCAGACGTCTGGCTATACTAAAAGACAGTTTCGGAAACGCGCTTCCGCCTTTTTTGTTCAGTTCGTTTGAGGAGATTCATGTCATAGACTGCAGATACTTCACCCCGAATATCAGAGACTATATACAGGGCAACGGTGTAACAGACATACTTTTTGCCAACAATGTAACCCACGCATCCTCTGCTCGCACAACTGACATGTACATCACATATCTAAACCAATGAAACGTCACATAGTCTTTCTTGTCGTATCAGGTATTGTGTTCAGCGCTATCGCCGTAGTGTTTCTGGTGTTGCCGCGCTCGGAGTTTTCAGAACTTGAGAAACGCCGGCTTGCGAAATTTCCGGATTACTCTCACGAAGCTCTCCTCTCCGGTAAATACACCGGAGATATATCATCATGGTTCAGCGACAGCGAACCGTTTCGCGATGAGCTGATGACCCTCAGCATGGCAATCAAAAACAGTCTTGCCCTTAAAGTAGGCGGAGGTGATGCCGTTACTTTTCATGCCGAGCCCGGCGCCGGTGCCGAAGAGCCGCCGCAACCTACCGAAGAGGAAATAGAGGCGGGCAACCGAGACATTGCCGAAATATCGGCTGTGGGAGTGGATGGTCCTGCAAAAGTAGCCTCGGCAGGCATAATAGTCGCCGGCGAGGAACCGGAGGTCAGGGCGCTGATGGTGTACTACGGCGAGGCGACAGGCGGCGCGGAATGGGCGCAGGCAGCGAATTTCTACAAGGAAACACTGCCGGACGTTGACATATACTGTATGGTTGTACCTACAGCCATTGAATTTTACTGTCCTGAAAAAGTGAAGTCTCGTACACGCTCCCAACTGAGTACCATACGCAACATATATTCTCTGCTTCGCCCCGATGTTCATGCCGTGGATGCCTACACTCCGCTCGGCACACATGCTTCCGAGCCGATATATTTCCGCACTGACCACCACTGGACTCCTCTCGGGGCTTACTATGTGGCGCAGAAATTCGCGGAAACAGCCGGTGTGCCATTCCGTAATATTGAAGCGTTCGAGCAGCATGAGCGAGACGGCTTTGTCGGATCCATGTATGGGTATTCAAAGGACATATCGGTAAAACGCTCGCCTGAAAAATTCGTGTACTACACCCCGCTCGACACCGCATACACCACAACATACCGCACTGTAAACCTCAATTCAGCCGGCAAGCCGGTGTCTCAGACCGCTCCACGCAAAGGTGACTTTTTCATGCCGAAGATATACAGGGGAGGGGGCAGCTACTCCATGTTCATGGGCGGTGACATGAAGGTGACAAAGGTGGTGACTTCGGTAGACTCGCCGCGTCGTCTGCTGATAATAAAAGACAGCTTCGGAAATGCCATACCGCCCTTCCTGTTCGGCTCGTTCGGAGAGGTTCATGTAGTGGATTTCAGGTACTTTATCGACAATCTCGCCGACTATATACGCGATAATGCGGTTACAGACGTGTTGCTCATGAATAATATTTTCAACTCGTACTCGGCGGGAGTTGCACGCAGCTACCGCAAGCTGCTTACCCGGCAGCCGGGAGAGGTGGTGGCAGATGTAAAAAAACACGCTCCGAAGAAGGAACGTGTTTTAAGTGATTCGACAGCATTGCCCGAAAAGTCGCCGGAAGTAGAGATTCAGACAGATTCTATAGCCGACAACCCGGCGGGCGAATAGTTGCCGTTACTCTTTGTCTTTGCAGCAGCAACAGCCTATGCTGGATTTGAAGCTCTTTTTGAATGCCTCAAACTGCGGGCCGAACTCTGTGAATATAGGATTGTCGGCATTTTTCTTAATCACATGGTGCATGAAACGCATGGCGAGCACAAACTCTTTGGCATGTTTGTCTTTGGCAAACAGCCCGGCTTCGCGGGTTTTGTCAACCATTGCGGCGAGGTCGTGATGACCGCCGAAATTGAAGTTCATGACCTCGCTCATCTTGTTATCCTTTGACTCGATGACATTTACAAAATAAGATTTCTTGTCAGACATAATATTGATAGTTAAATGGTTTAAGTGAAAAGTCTTACGACTATAATAACGCCGACTGTCCGTTGAAGTTCCCGGAATACCGGCACAAATAACCTTAAAACCACTAACCGGATGTTAACCGCACCCTCTCAAAAAACACTTTTAGAGACTACGGTCATTGCAATGACGAAAGGCAACGAGAAAGGAAAGAGTGCAAGGATATGTTTCGGGATTCCTTTTTCTCCGAAAAGTCATCGCCTCAACCTCAGCTACTGCCGTGGCCGTTCTCTTTTTTTTTCATTACCATAAAAGGTCGTTTTTAGGGTGGGTCGAGATTGTGTTTAGGTATTATCTGTAATCCCCGAACTCGCCACCCTTAACCGCCTGTAATCATCGCACCCGCCATAATAATTGCACCCGGTACAATGGTAAACCACTATACCGAGTGCAACAAAATCATCAACTACGAGGCGTCAAGGAAATTACACCGTCAGGAAATTCCTTAGCTCATCAGAGAATTTTTGCACAATCTTTATTGTCGGCGCCTCGGCAATTGGAATAAATTCCATTGCTCTCGGCTTGCTCAATAAGTCG
>ERZ777305.1147-NODE-1147-length-34624-cov-10.675866_pt1 | contig 34624 bp, 35 predicted proteins | sample MGYA00374965_ERZ777305 | MGnify/ENA primary metagenome ERZ777305 (study PRJEB29328, sample SAMD00013331) | mouse gut metagenome | study: EMG produced TPA metagenomics assembly of the Metagenome analysis of fecal microbiota from mouse which was promoted... | reverse complement strand
TTCTTGAACGCGACGGGTTCCGTCGCGAGGCGTTGAATGAACTTGTCGGTATCGGTATGCGGGTCGAGAGACGGCATAAGGCCCGCGGACCGCAGCCTGCGGAGAATACATGCGAGCGGAGCGAACGATAATGGGTTGTCGCTCTGCTGCGGCGGACAATCCATGATTCGGGTCGGATAATAATACAAAAAACGGGGCGCCCTTTCGAAAGACGCCCCGTCGGTTTATTTATTTATGCGAACTGTAATCTGATTAGCGGATGCGCTCGTAATACTCGCGCGTGCGGGTATCGACGCGGATCTTGTCGCCCGTGTTGATGAACAAGGGGACCTTGATGGTCGCGCCCGTATTCACCGTGGCGGGCTTGAGCGAGTTGGTAGAGGCTGTATCGCCCTTGATGCCCGGCTCGGTGTAGGTAACCTCCATATCGACGATGGGAGGGAGCTCGGCCGAGAGAACGATCTCCTTATCGGTGTGGAACATGACCTCAACGATCTGGCCGTCGGCCATGAGATCGTAATTGTTGATGAGCTCCTTTTCGATATTGATCTCCTCGAAAGTCTCGGTGTGCATGAAGTGCGCGCCCAGATCGTCCTCGTAGGTGAACTGGTAGGGACGACGCTCCACGCGCACCTGCTCGATCTTTTGGCCTACCGACGAGAAAGTGTTCTCGAGCACGCGGCCGTTTTCGAGATTCTTGAGCTTCGAACGCACGAATGCGGGGCCTTTGCCCGGTTTGCAGTGCTGGAAATCGACTACAAGGAAAGTCTTGCCATCCATCTCGATGCACATGCCGATTTTGATATCAGCAGCAGTGATTGTCATAATGAGATATGTTTTTTCGTTAAAATTCGTAAGTGGCGCAAATATACTAAAAAATCCGCAAACGCGTGCAACACGCCGTTTTATTTGTCGCCTCGCCCCTCGAATTCATAGTGTTGCCTCTCCACGCCGAGGTGCTCCACGGCGCGGTCGACCACCGTGGCGATCAGGTCGTCGATGGTCCGCGGGTGCGAGTAGAACGACGGCGAGGCGGGCAGAATAATCGCCCCCGCTTCGGCCAAGGCGGTCATGTTGCGCAGATGAACGAGCGAATAGGGCGTTTCGCGCACCACGCACACCAGAGGACGCCGCTCCTTGAGCATCACGTCGGCGGCGCGCTCGATGAGCGACAGCGACACGCCCGAGGCGATGCGTCCCACGCTGCCCATCGAGGCGGGTACTATTATCATGGCGTCGAATCGGGCCGAGCCGCTCGCCGCGGGCGAGAACATGTCGGCGTTATCGTAACGCACGATCTTGGGCGAGTCGGGCAGCCTCTCGCCCTCGTACTCCAGAACCTCGGCGGCGCGGTCGCTCACGATGAGCGCGATGCGCTCGACCTGCGGCGCTTGGCAAAGTATCTCCAGACATCGGCGGGCGTATACCGCTCCGCTCGCGCCCGTTACGGCTGCAATGATTTTCATGGTCTTATCTTTATATCCAATTGAATTATCCTCGGCGGCCGGGGGAGGGCCGAAGGCTCGCGCCGTCCTCCGCTATCGGCGAACTGCCTCGGTTTACAACTCTATTATCTTGCACTTCAACCCCAGCTCCTTGGTGCGCTCCAGCACCCGCGGCAGAGCGTAACTCATGTTGCGGAACGACTTCACGCTGTCGTGAAAGGCGATTATGCACCCCGGGGCGATATGCTTCGCCACGCCGCGATAGCACTCGGCGGGAGTGACGGTAGGAGCATAGTCGCGCGAAAGGATGTTCCACATGATGATCTTGTAACGCTGCCCCACGGCGCGCATCTGCGACGGCGTCACGCGGGCGTAGGGAGGGCGGAAAAGATCGGTGTGAAGTATGTCGTCGGCGAAATCCACATCCTCGATATACTTTTCGAGCGGCATGCCCCACCCCTTCTGGTGCGAATAGGTGTGGTTGCCGATCTTGTGGCCTTCGTCGAGGATGCGCCGATAGAGATCGGGATACAGCTCGGCGTTCTTTCCCAGCACGAAGAAGGTGGCCTTGGCGTCGTAACGTTTCAGCGTGGCGAGGATCCATTCGGTGATGCCCGGGGTGGGACCGTCGTCGAAAGTGAGGAATACGCCGTTACGATCGTCGATCTCCCAGATCATGTCGGGGAACAGACGCTTGATGAATTTATAGGGTTTGATTTTCATGTGTCGGTCGTTTTTCCGTTTCCCGTCGGGGCGGCAGCGGACAAAAATAGTATTTTTTTACGTAACGGCGGACATATATTTTGCCCTATCGCTATTTTGTATTATATTTACTGCGATTATATCTCCGCGAAGCGGGTTTTGGCGAGGTATTCGCGATTGCATACAGAAAACAAACCATAATGATGAAAAAGATTCTTTTCAATACGGCCTTGGCGGTCGCCGTCGCGCTCATGGCGGCGGGCTGCAAGGCTTTCCGCACCGTCGGCTCGGAGCATACGGCGACGGGCAACCCTTACGAGGTGATAGTCGTGTGCGCGCAGCCGCAGTGGCAGAGCGAATTGGGCGACACGTTGCAAGCCGTGCTGCGGCAGCCCGTGGCCGAACTGCCCAAGTTCGAACCGATGTTCAACGTGATGCGCATCTTGCCCAACAACTTCAAGAGTCTGGTGGAGCGTCACCGCAATATCGTCAGCGTGGTCGTGCGCGACGACATTAAGGAGCCGTCGATCTCGGTGCGATACGACGTTACGGCCAAGCCGCAGGTGTTCGTCACGATAAAGGGACCCGACAACCGCTCGACGGCCGATTACGTGGCCCGCAATCAGGACAATCTGCTCTATGTGCTCGAAAAGGCCGAGCGCGACCGCTCGGTGGCGTACGCCCGCCGCTACTATTCGCCGCAGCTCGAGGAGTTGATACGCACGACTTTCGGCGTGGAGATGTACATCCCCGACAACTTCAAGCTGCGCACCAAGAGCGACGACATGATATGGATCTCGCAGGAGTTCCCCACGGCGAGTCAGGGATGCTTCATATATAAGTACCCCTATTCGGGTCCCGACGCCTTGAAGGCCGACGCGCTGGTGAATGCGCGCAACGCCTTCGCGGCGCGCATCCCGGGCCCCGTCGAAGGATCGTACATGGTCACGGTGGACAAGATCGCCGACGGCAGCGGCGAGAACTATGTCCCCTACGTCCCCGAATACCGCACCATGCGCATCGGCGACCGTCCGTGGGTCGAGATGTACGGCCTGTGGGATGTCGAGCACTACTTCATGGGCGGCCCCTACGTGAGCTACACCACGGTGAACAAAGAGCTCGGCGAGGTGATTACGGTCGACTGCTACGTCTACTCGCCCAAGGTCGACAAGCGTAACATGCTGCGCGAACTGCAACACATGATCTACCTGATCGACTTCCCCGAAACCGACACGTTGCAGAACGAGGCGACGGAGCGTCGATAGAAGCGAAAGACAGGCGACGAAGCCCGCGGCAGAAAGTCGCGGGCTTGTTTTATCGACGTATCGGCTGACTAACGGCCGATAACGTATTGAGGCCAATCTTCGGAACTCCCATCTTTTGGCACAAAGTGTGTCCGATTGCGCTCGCATGACTTTGTGGAGCGCAATACATATTTCGTGGAGCATAATCGGAACGATATGGATCGTCGTGCGCGGCGGCAATCCCGCCTCGACATGGGGGTGGATCGCATTCATGTTCGTCTCGCCGCCCGCCGCGACGCTGTTGCGGCTCCTTACGGCCGACCGCATGGCGCCGCCCCTGCCCGTCGACGGCGCGCCCTGCCGCACGCGGCTCCAGAACTGCATACGCGCCAACTGCGGAGCGCGTATGGCGATGCGCAACCGCGTCGACACGCTCCACAACGCCGACCGCACCTTCGCCGCCATAATACGCGATCTGCAACGCGCCCGCCACGAAATAAATATCGAGTTCTATATCATAAACGACGACCGCATAGGCCGCGCCATCGCCCGAATACTCATGCGGCGCGCCCGCGCGGGAGTGCGCGTACGTATAATATACGACGCTCTGGGTTCTTGGCGGCTCGGGCGGCGCATACTCCGCGATATGCACCGCGAGGGGATCGAGACGGCGCCTTACGGCCGCCTGCGTTTCCCCTACCTCACGCCGTCGGTACATCGCCGCAACCACCGCAAACTGATCGTGATCGACGGCCGCACTGCCTATCTGGGCGGGATAAACATCGCGAGCCGCTATGTCGACGGCGGCAAGATGGGATTCTGGCGCGACGAGCACATACGCATCGAGGGCGACGCGGTAGCGCAGGCGCAAAGCATCTTCGCGGCCGACTGGCTGAAAACGTCGCGGCGCGCGGCCGACTTCATGCCGCCCCGACCGCACGACATAGGCGACACGCTGCCGATACAGATCGCATGGGCGCAGCAAGGCCCCGCGCGCATGACTCTCACGCAGGCCTTCATCGAGGCGATAGCCGCGGCGCGAAGCAACATACGCATATCGACGCCCTACTTCCTGCCGCCGCAGACGCTCTTCGACACCCTCCGCTCGGCCGCGCGCAGCGGCGTGAAGGTGGAGTTGATCGTTCCGACGAAGAGCGACGTTCTCGTCGCGGGGCGCGCCACCGACTCCTATGTCCGCGAGTGCGTCGAGGCGGGAATAACCGTTTACCGCTATCGCAACGGGTTCCTGCACTCCAAAACGATCGTCATCGACGACAGCGTCGTCGCCGTGGGTTCGGCGAACATGGATTACCGCAGCCTCGAATACAATCTCGAAGCGATGGCGTTCATATACGACCGCGCGGTGGCCGAAGACTACATATCGAAATTCCACGCCGACGCCTCGGTATCGGAACTCGTCTCCGCGCGCCGATTCGACTCGCGTCCTTTCGCCACGCGTCTGACCGAGGGAATTGCGCGCCTCCTCGCCCCGATATTGTAGACCGCACGGATTTCCGGCCTCGGATAAACACGATTATCCCGAAAAAAAATTGGTAAATCGGAAATTTGTGCATATCTTTGTAGAAGAAGATTGAAACTTAATTATTAATTCGGAATTCTGATCTCATGGCGCATGCCGCGGCTCAGGATTCCGGTTGTTTTACTTTTATAGCTATGGCAAAAGAGATTATCTATCTGACGGCGGAGGGATTGCAGAAGCTCAAGGACGAGCTCAACCATATGCGTTCGGTGGAACGTCCCGCCATTTCGGCAGCTATCGCCGAGGCGCGCGACAAGGGCGATCTGTCGGAGAACGCCGAGTACGACGCCGCGCGCGAGGCTCAAGGGCTTCTGGAGATGCGCATCGCCAAATTGGAGCAGACGCTCACCAACGCGCGCGTTATCGACGAGTCGAAGATCGACAAGAGCAAGGTGCAGATCCTGAGCAAGGTGACGCTGCTGAACCATAATAACAACAAGCAGGTGACCTACACCATCGTCTCGGAGAACGAGGCCAACCTGCGCGAGGGCAAGCTCGCCATCGGCACCCCCATCGCCAAGGCCCTGCTGGGCAAGAAAAAAGGCGACACGGTGGAGGTGAACGTGCCCGCGGGAGTCATCAAATTCGAGATTCTGGATATAAACATTTAGGCGAAATACGGCGAGAGATTTTCTCGGCAAACGATAATCGGCTGCTCGAAACGTTCGGGCAGCCGATTGTTTTTGCGGGGAAGCGCGATTATTTCGCCGCGTAACGCTCCTCGACCTTGCGCCAGTCGAGAACGCTCCACAAAGCCTTCACGCCGTCGGCGCGGGCGTTGCGGAAATCGATATAATAGGCGTGCTCCCACACGTCGATGGCCAGCAGCGGGCGCAGCTCGTCGGTGAGTGGATTGCCCGCGTTGGGCTTGGGAACGATCATCACTTCGCCGTCGTAATTCGAGGCGAGCCACACCCAGCCCGAGCCGAAGAGAGCCGCAGACTCAGCGTTCATGCGCTCTTTCAGCTTGTCGACGCTGCCGAAAGCGGTGTTGATGGCGTCGAGCAGTTCGCCCGAGGGCATCCGCTGCGGTTCGGGCGAGAACTGGGCGAAATAGAATTCGTGGTTCCACGCCTGCGCGGCGTTGTTGAACAGCGGACCGTCGGCCTCGCGGATTATGTCTTCGAGAGTCATGCCGTCGTAACGCGTGCCCGCGATGAGTTCGTTGAGTTTGTTGACGTAAGCCGCCATGTGCTTGTCGTGGTGATAGGTGAGCGTCTCCTCCGAAATGTGCGGTTCGAGAGCTTTCTTGTCGTAAGGCAGAGGGGCGAGGGCGAATTTCTTGGTTGCCGTTGCTGTTTCCATAAATCGAATGTTTTACAAAATGATTGTTGAACGATATCCTGCATATCGCAAATATAGTACCTTTTTCGTTGTGATACAACCCGAAAGAGCATGCGCAACGCTTCGCGGGCGACTTCGCGCGGCGCGTGCGGTTGTGGCTCGGTTTTGGAAAATAAAAAGTTATTGTTAACTTTGCATTTAGGATAATTGCGTATGCCTAAACTATATATCATAGCGGGATGCAACGGTGCGGGTAAAACGACGGCTTCGTATGCCGTTTTGCCCGAGATGCTGGAGTGCCGCGAATTCGTCAACGCCGACGAGATCGCGAAAGGGCTCTCGCCGTTCAATCCGTCGAAAGTGTCGATCGAAGCGGGCCGCCTGATGCGCCAGCGCATGGACGTGCTCATGTCCGACGGCGCCGACTTTGCCATCGAAACGACCTTGGCGACAAGATATTACGCGCGATTCATCCGCATGGCGCAGGCGAAGGGCTACTTCGTCTCGTTGCTCTATTTCTGGCTGCCTACCCCCGAGCAGGCAGTGGAGCGAGTGGCGAGGCGCGTGGCCGAAGGGGGACACAACGTGCCTCCCGAAGTGGTCAGGAGACGTTACTATCGCGGGTTGCGATATCTGACCGATCTCTACACCCCCATCTGCGACTATTGGGTCATATACGACAACAGTTCGGCCGAAGGCGTGAAAAAGGTGGCTTACGGCACCCACGACGAAATAAGGGAGGTCGTCGATACGTTATCGTATAGAAAAATAAGCAAAATGTAACGGTTAATGTTAAATACGGACAATATGAGTGAGATCGAAATCGAGCAAATGCAGGAGAAAATAGATGCAGGCATATTGCTGGCCCAGCAACGTTTGAAGGAGAAAGCCAAGAAAGAGGACGGCGAACTGGTCATCATGCGCGACGGCAAAGTCATGCACGTAAAGGCCGACGACCTCGAATAGATGTTCCGAAGAACCCTCGCGGTTCGCAAGCGACAGCCGCCCGCCCCGAATTCCGCCCGAATTCGGGGCGAGTTGCGTCAATAAATGCAAGTCGCGCGGGCCGCAGCCTCGCCCTCGCAAAGGCCCGCAACCCGTTCAACGCTCGTTCGCATTCTCCGCTGCCTGCCGCCCGATGGCCGCGTGCCGCCTATCGACCCGCATCCCGATATCGATTATATCGTTCAACGCTTCGCGCCGCAAACTCTCGTGCTTCAAAAGACAATCGATTTCGAACGCCTCGACGTCGAGCGAACGTTCCGACTCGTTTTTATCCGCGCGCGCAATATACTCCAACATCCGGCTGATACGCATGATATCCAACAGCATAAGCCGCACGCACATACGGTCGCCGCTGTCGACGACCGCAGAATACGGGCCGCCCTCGAGCAGGAAAGAGCGTTCGTCGCGGTAGCTTATCCTATCCACGCGAACGAGATAAAACTCCTCCTCGATATTCAGCTTATGATCGCTCATGATTGCGCACATGTTGCGGTCGGACATGTAAACGACCAGATCGAGACCCGACAAATCGAACGTCCCGCGCGTCTTGAGAAGCTCCACAATTCTTTGAATGTAAACGACATGGTATTTCTCGAACCACATCGCGCGACGCTCCGTTTCGATCATATCCCGATAAGGCATCAACCACATAGGTCGGGCCGACTGTTCGGAGAAGGGGACGGGTTCGTCCTTGCAAGCCCCGACCGTAAACTTCAGCACATTCAGAAGCTCGATCAAATCGCGCGGCGTCGCGAACCAGTTCGTAGTATCCGAATAGGGCCGTATGACGATCGACCCCGTGCGGTCGGGCACGCGGTCGGGATCCGCTTCGACCTCCGCAATACCGTCGCGGACAAACTGCTCGCGGCGGCTGCGCACGGGTTCGGAGTAGTCGATGCGGAACGATTCGTCGTCGAGATATGTCACGCTGTTGACCAACACATCGACAGCACGGTCGTCCTTACGGCTCGATATGCCGACGAACAAATCGGCCTCTACTATGTCTAAAGATTGGTGTTTCTTAAGATATTCTATGATTTTCGCGAAGGTATCGTTGTAAAGTTCGCGATTGTTGGGGTTCACAGTCATTGTTGCGGGCGGTTGGAGGTGGATATGATGCGCCCATAGAATATAAAAAGGGCGCAGGTACAGTCCCACCCTCGGCCTTGCGAGCCTTTTCCGGTAACTGCCCTTACGCCCAAGTCCACCCCTACAAAAAATATGTAGGGGTAAAACAAGGGTTTCAGACAAAATTTACGCCGGAAAAATCTATCGCAAATACGATAGTCGCAAGTTTTGGGTGGCATAAAGGCTTGTCCTAACCTTTAGATAATATGTTGCACGGTTACGGAACCGTCCTCTTTTGCAAAGGTAACATAACTTTTCGTTTTAAGTCATGCGACCCGCTAAAACAAAAAGACGAAACGTGAACCTGACTTAAGAGGATAAGCCTGCGCCGAAACGCACTTGCATTACTATGCCATCGTAGGTCGTGAGATACCCTTCCAACTTCATAACACAAGAGGCCCACGCCCGTCATGGCGCAGTGCGTTTAGATGTACTCCTTGCCAATCGGGGCGTGGTAACGACCCGACGGGACATCCTCTTATTGCTGTCGGAATGTAAATTTCTCACGTTTACGATGACAGCAATGCGATTCACATCGTATTCCGACGGATCGCTTGGTCCAAAAGTAGTACAAACAATTGGAACATCCAACAAAATGCGTACTTTTTTTGTTGTTATTTGTGTTTTTTTGAGGATTATGGGCTTCGGGAGAGGGCTGTTCGCCGACGGCGGAGGACGCAAACGAGCGTAAAGCGAGTTGCAGTCCTCCGCGTGAGGGCGGCGGCGAACTGCGCGGTTCGAAGAACCGCAAATATCCTTATAATATATTCGGGCAGCAGCCTGCGGAGAGACCGCGTGAATGAGCGAATGCGAATAGCGGGCCTCCGCGGGGCGAAGGCTGCGGCCCGCACAGTCCTGCGGACTGCATTATTTACGCGCGGCAGATAGTCTTAAACCTCCCGAACCGTTTTCGCCTGCGGTAATTTGATCTCGATAGAGGCTCCCGACCACTGGTTCACCTTGTGAGCGACGTCGTACAGAACGGAGCCGTCGCTCGCCGAAACCTTCACGTCGAGCGTGAACGGACGGAAATCGTCCACATCGCGCGAAACGGGCAACGTGTGCGGTATCACATAAACGTAAGCCACTATCGAGTCGCACTCGGCCGTCCAGATCCGCAGATCGCGCGGCCCCGCGGCCTCGGCGGGAGGCTCCTTGAGATTCGCCCCGACGGGGGCCACGTCGCTCGCAGCCGACACGAAGTCGCACCGTTCGCCCGACGAATCGAACCCGCCGCACATCGCCGAGAGGTTGTAACGCCACAACTCGGCGAAACCGCTGTGAATATCTATCGTAAACTTTCGTGCCATATCCGTATCGTTGCATGACGCCGCGCGTCATTGACCACCACAAAAATAGCAATTATTTGCACATATTTAGAAATATTTGTAAATTTGCCTGCTATTTGTACCGAAATGGAGCTTGGCAAAAGATATTCCGTCGCATATAAAGGCCTGAAAAACAGCGCTTACGACTTCCGATTCGAAGTCGACGGCGACTTGTTCGCCGCATACGAGAGCAAGGAGATCAAGGACGGACGGTGCGAAGTCGGCGTCACGATGCGCAAGGAGAGCGACACGCAACTGCTGTTCGATGTCGCGATCGAAGGCTACGCCGTCTGCGAATGCGACCGATGTCTGGAGGATTGCAAGGTGCCGATCGATTACGAGGGCCGTCTGACGATACGCATATCGGACGAGGCGGGCGAGTACGACGGCGATGTGATGTGGGTCGCGCCCTCGGAGGAGGAGATCGACCTCACGCAATATATTTATGAAAGCATAGTTCTTTCGCTGCCTTACCGGAGAGTTCATCCCGAAGGTGAATGCAACCCCGACATGCTGGCGCGCTTCAGCATCGCCGACGGCGCAGAGGTCGACGAGACCTCGGCCGACGAGGAGAGCGATCCGCACGGCATAAGCGAGGGTGACTTCAATAAGTTGGCAGCATTGAAGGCTCGCATGCAGGGCGAGGACGGCGAAACGGAACTGTAAGATAGACAACAAGTAACTTAAAAATTGATATTGTAAAATGGCACATCCTAAACACAAAGTCTCGTCGACCCGACGCGATAAGAGAAGAACCCACTACAAGGCCGTCGTTCCCACGGTCGTAACCTGCTCGAACTGCGGCGCTTCGGTGCTCTACCACCGCGTATGCCCCGAATGCGGTTTCTATCGCGGCAAGCTGGCTATCGAAAAGAAGGCCGAATAGTGCGAACCAAAGTTACGGAGAGAGCCTCGTTACGTGCGCTCTCTCTTGTCGTTATATGCCGTCGCCTTTACGCGACGACCTCCGAAAAGGCGGCATATACCCTTATTAACCGACACCTTAAATTAAAAATCCTATGTTAAAGATTGGTATCGACGCCATGGGCGGCGATTTCGCTCCCGAAGCGGTCGTAAAAGGCGCCGTAATGGCTCTCGACGCGATCGGCGAGCAGAGCCGCATCGTTCTTTTCGGCGACGAGGCGAAGATCGCGGCTCAGATCGCAGCCGAAGGTTGCGCCCCCGAGCGTTTCACGATAGTCAACACTACCGAGGTGATAGAGATGGGCGACCACCCCGCCAAAGCCTTCAAGGCCAAACCCGATTCGAGCATAGCCGTAGGTTTCGGTTATCTTGCCAAAGGCGGCATCGACGGATTCGCCAGCGCAGGCTCGACGGGCGCCATGATGGTGGGATCGATGTATGTGGCAAAACCCGTCAAGGGCGTTATCCGCCCCACCATATCGACCCTGATCCCCACGTTGAGCGGCGCGCCCGCCGTGATGATGGACGTGGGCCTGAATGTCGACTGCAAACCCGAGGTGCTGGCGCAGTACGGCCTCATCGGATCGATCTATGCGGAGTCGGTGCTCGGCATAAAGAATCCCCGCGTGGCCCTGCTCAACATCGGCGAGGAGGAGACCAAGGGCAATGCCCAGACGCAGGCGGCGTATCAACTCATGAAGGCCGACGGCGAAAAGGGACTCTACAACTTCGTCGGCAACGTCGAATCGTCGTACATCTTCACGGGCAAGGTCGCCGACGTGGTCGTCTGCGACGGTTTCGTGGGCAACATCGCGCTGAAAATGGCCGAAGGACTCTATGTCATCAACGCCAAGATGGGCACCATGAACCCTTTCTGGAACGCGATGAATTACGAGAACGTGGGCGGCACTCCCGTATTGGGCGTGAATGCGCCCGTAATGATCGGCCACGGCAAGTCGACACCCGAAGCCATCAAGAATATGATCCTCTCGTTGGAACAGAGCATAAAATCGCACGTCACCGACAAGATCCGCGAGGCATTCAAGGATTTCGAGCCAATGGACGAAGCGTAAACGGCATTCCGTTCACAAATACGACCGCGGCCGCTCTCGACGTGAGAACGGCCGCGGTTTTTTGTCGAAATTTTTGTATATTTGCGCACATTACACGAAGCGCAGGAATGAAGAACATACGTAACTTTTGCATAATAGCTCATATCGACCACGGCAAATCGACTCTGGCCGACCGCTTGTTGGAGTATACCAATACACTGAATCATCGCGAAATGCAGGCTCAGGTGCTGGACGATATGGATCTCGAACGCGAAAAGGGCATCACGATCAAGAGCCACGCCATACAGATGGAGTACACGGCGCGCGACGGACAAACATATGTGCTCAACCTGATCGACACCCCGGGCCACGTCGACTTCTCGTACGAGGTGTCGCGCGCCATAGCTTCGTGTGAAGGCGCCCTGCTGGTAGTGGATGCCACGCAAGGCATTCAGGCCCAGACGATCTCGAACCTCTATCTGGCCATCGGCCACGATCTGGAGATCATCCCCGTGCTGAACAAGATCGACGTGGAGTCGGCGATGATCGACGAGGTGAAGGATCAGGTGATAGATCTCATCGGATGCAAGGACGAAGATATACTGCTCGCCTCGGGCAAGACGGGACAGGGCGTGGAGGATGTTCTGGAGGCCATCGTGGCGCGCATTCCCGCGCCGAAAGGCGATGAGAACGCCCCGTTGCAGGCCCTCATATTCGATTCGGTGTTCAACCCGTTCCGCGGCGTGATAGCCTATTACCGCGTCTTCAACGGCACGTTGCGCAAGGGCGACCACGTGAAGTTCTTCAACGCGGGGAGCGATTACGACGCCGACGAGGTGGGCGTGCTGAAACTGAAGATGCAACCGCGCACGGAGGTGCGCGCGGGAGACGTGGGTTACATCTGCTCGGGCATCAAGACCTCGACCGACGTGAAGGTGGGCGACACGATAACCTCGGCCGTCATGCCGTGCAAGGAGGCGATCGCGGGCTTCGAGGATGTGAAGCCCATGGTCTTCGCAGGCGTCTATCCCGTGGAGGCCGACCAGTACGAGGATCTGCGCGCGTCGCTCGAAAAGTTGCAGCTGAACGACGCCTCGCTCACGTTCGAGCCCGAGAGTTCGCTCGCGCTGGGATTCGGATTCCGCTGCGGTTTCCTCGGCCTGCTGCACATGGAGATAATTCAGGAGCGTCTGTACCGCGAGTTCGACATGGACGTCATAACCACCGTTCCCAACGTGTCGTATCGCATTACGACCACCTCGGGCGAGGTGACGGAGGTGCACAACCCGTCGGGATTGCCCGAGATAACCAAGGTGGCGAAGATCGAGGAGCCCTATATCCTCGCCCAGATAATCACCAAGTCGGATTTCCTCGGGGCCGTGATAAAGCTCTGCATCGACAAGCGCGGCGTGATGAAGAATCAGAATTTCATTACGCAGGATCGCGTGGAGATCAATTTCGACATGCCGCTGTCGGAGATCGTGTTCGATTTCTACGACAAGCTGAAGAGTATTTCGAAGGGTTACGCCTCGTTCGACTACCATCGCACGGGATACGAGCCGAGCAAGCTCGCCAAACTCGACATATTGCTCAACGGAGAGCCCGTCGACGCTCTCTCGTCGCTCATCTACGCCGACCACGCCTATGATTTCGGCCGCAAGATGTGCGAGAAGCTCAAGGAGTTGATTCCGCGCCAGCAGTTCGACATAGCCATTCAGGCGGCTATCGGAGCCAAGATCATCGCACGCGAAACGGTGAAGGCGGTGCGCAAGGATGTGACGGCCAAGTGTTACGGCGGCGACATATCGCGTAAACGCAAACTGCTGGAGAAGCAGAAGGCGGGCAAGAAGCGCATGCGTCAGGTGGGGCAGGTGCAGGTGCCGCAGTCGGCGTTCCTCGCCGTGCTGAAGATGGATTGACGCCGTGCGGCCACAGCGCGCGCCGACTCGCAGGAGGGCTTGCGGGCAGTTGTGCGGATTGTTGCGGGGCGTTTCGCGGCCCGTCGGCGCGGATTTAACGCGTTTTTCGGTGTGCGAATGGTTGGCGAATCGAAAAAGTTCGTTATATTTGCATTACGGAATTGCGGTAGTAGCTCAGTTGGTAGAGCATTGGCTTCCCAAGCCAAGGGTCACGGGTTCGAGTCCCGCTTACCGCTCGTTGAAAAACAGCCACTTACGTAATTGCAAGTGGCTGTTTTGATTTTGTCGGGTACACAATTTCGACACAATATAGCCGATATTTACCCCGAATAGTTGAGGTTATTCGACCAATATTTGCAGAGCGTCGCGCAGCTCCGTAAGTTCGCGGCCCTTGTTGTCCCAGACTTCGGCAATATGCGGGCGGCCGTCTGTTGCGTCGGCATCGAGATAGACGAAAATTATATACCCCTTGTATACTACTTCCAGCCCGTCGAGCATTGCGGGCATTCTCTTTATTCTCCTCGCTATCGTGCCTATATCGGCCGCGGTTAACGGGCGTTTTCTCGTTTTGCGTCGCATATCGTCTATTCTATTGGGACGTGTCGTTGATTCTTTACACAAGCCTTGCAGCGTACTACCTCCGTGACGACCATACAGTCGTCAAGAGCCAGTACGCCGTACCGTCGATTCCCTCGCCCTATCCTGTCGCATTCGCACAAAGTTCGCACTCGGTAACATTTCAGTCCTGCGGCCTCCATAGTCCGCTTAGCCTTTGTTAATTCGCTTTTCTTATTTACGTAAATTCGTTTCATAGTTTTTCGTGTTGTCGCCCTGTCGGGTCAGTCTTGCGTGTCTATCTCCAGTATTCGGCACGTCTCGCGGTTGTACACGAGAAATTCGCCGTCGTCGATCCATTCGCGCACGGTGTACAATCCACGAGGCATATACGCGGCGTGGTGCCGTGCATCGGCCTCGGTGGGAAAGAATCCCACCGAATCGCCGTGCATCAGAAGTTCGTAAAGCATACCCTGTCCGATTTACAGTTCGCAATTATCGTCGGCCGATATGTCGCGGGCGGCCTTGTCGCTTATCGTATCCGATATTTGGTCCAGCAGTTCGGAGCAAACATCGTTTATTTTGGCCGTAAGTTTTTCCGCAATGTCCGCGGACCAATCCTCGGTATCGTTCGCGCTGGATCTTGTTCGCAGATAAAAATCGTACATATCATTGCTTAAGTCCGTCGCGCGTCCGTAAAGGATTAACAGTTCCCGCAGCTCGGGGCCGATTGTTGCGCGTGCCATAAAGTCGGCCGCGGTGGTTGTGAATGATCTAACGCCGTTAGATTGTACGGGCGTTGAGGGCACGATCGTACCCTTGTTCTCGGTGTCTTTCATTGTAGTGCGTTTATGAAAGTTTAACAATATGTAAATAAAAAGGTTCGATACCGACCCTTTGCACTACACCTACGAAAGGCAGCGGGCGCATTAACGCACCGCAAGGGAGTATCGAACCAAGTATATAACGGGTATAAAAATAACCCGCAATATTTAGCGAGTTGTGCCCGCCTTTCGTATGTAGTGCGCCACAAAGATACGTAAAGTTTCGGACCGCGCAAGCGTTGAGGCAGATTTTATTTCCGAAATGTCGTTCGGGTGCAGTGGTCGTAAATTTTACGGGTGTGTGGTTTGATTCCGCGCCCTGCGCGGGTGCAATGCGGGTACTATTGTTCGCCGCCTTGCTCTTTACCTCGTTTCGCCCTGTTCGGCTCTTGTTAGGTTTCATATTTAATTGCTGGTTTGATTATTGCATCGCAAATGCAAATGTCGTTTTGATTTCATGCAAATATTTTGGGATAAAAATTTAATTGGCATTAAAATTATTTGCGATTAGTGTAATTGGTGGTATATTTGCAATATTAAACCATATTAAAATGCGAGTTAAAGAATTGTTAAAGGAAAAAGGAATGACCGCTAAAGAATTGGCGGCACGCCTTGGTATGACCGAAACGGGTTTAAGTATCGCAATTAGCGACAAAGGAAACCCACCGTTAAAACGGGTAGAGGAGATCGCCGCGGCCCTTGGTGTTGAGGTTACGGAGTTGTTTGCGCCGAAAGGGGACAACACGATCGTATGCCCGAAATGCGGGACTATTTTGGAGGTGAAACCAAAGGAATAAGGAGGAATACGGGATGAATGAACTACAACCCATACAGAGCAAGATTTACGAGATACGGGGCCAGCGGGTAATGTTGGACTTCGATTTGGCGGAACTCTATCAAGTAGAAACAAAGCGACTCAAAGAGGCCGTAAGGCGCAATATCGAGCGTTTCGAGGGCGACGATTTTATGTTTGAACTTTCGGAAATTGAATATAACGCATTGAAAGACAGATTAAGGACGCAATTTGCGACCTTGGAAATTGACAGTCGAGGCAAATATCCCAAATATTCGCCGTTTGCTTTTACCGAAATGGGGGTTGCGATGCTATCGAGTGTATTACGGAGCGAGACCGCAATACGCATAAATAGGGCTATTATGCGGGCTTTTGTGGCAATGCGGAACTACATTACCACTACGACCACTATAACGGCGGAATTGTCTGAAATACGGGCGAAATTGGCGTTGCTGGAGCGTTCGGACGAAGACAACGCCGAAGCGATCAACGATCTATCGGAGGATATGCGGCACGAGCTGGATAACATTTACGAGGCGATTGCGGCCTTATCGGTTAAAAGTTCGAAAGCCACCCCGCTACGTCGGCCGATCGGGTTCAAGAAGTAACACCAAAGGACGGTTTTCGCTGCCCTTTATTTTGGTCTATTTGTGTACGACTTCCAAGGGCAAAACACCCTCAACCGCCCGAAATATTGGTCTATTTGAGGTATTTGCCGCAACGCCGCCGCACACTATCTCGCACCGTGGTAGCATTCATTCTGCGTGTTACGGCTTCGATATGCTCGGACAGTCGTTCGCGACGGATAATATACTGTGTTTTGGATTCGGTCGTTGAGGTGTAAGTGCTTGCAATGCGATACTACTACACGCGATAAAAACAGTAAAAGGATATGGAACAAAGATTAATATTATATAATTCGGACGACGGGGAAAGCCGTGTCTCTTTGTTGGCGCGCGACGGGTCGGTTTGGCTGAGTCAATCTCAGTTGGCCGAACTTTTTGCCACCTCAACGGCCAATGTTAGCCAACATATAACCAATATACTAAAAGATAATGAATTAACCGCGGATTCAGTTGTTAAGAATTACTTAACAACTGGTGCCGATGGCAAATCTTATCAGGTCAAATTCTATTCTTTAGAGATGATTTTAGCCGTCGGATTTCGTGTGCGGTCGATTCGCGGCGTGCAGTTCCGCCAGTGGGCAAATCGCAATCTTTCGGAATATTTGCGCAAAGGCTTCATAATCGACGACGAGCGATTGAAGAATCCCGACGGCCGCCCCGATTATTTTGATGAATTACTTGCCCGTATCCGCGATATTCGAGCTTCGGAAAAGAGGTTCTATCAAAAAGTGCGCGATTTGTTTGCTTTGAGTAGCGATTACGATAAAACAGATAAAGCGACACAAATGTTTTACGCAGAAACGCAAAATAAACTTCTGTATGCTGTAACGGGTAAGACATCGGGGGAAATTATTATGCAACGAGCGGACGCCAAGGCCCCGAATATGGGTTTAACGTCTTGGAAAGGTTCGATCGTTCGTAAACAAGATGTTGCAATCGCGAAAAACTATCTGACACACGACGAACTCGACTCGTTAAACCGTTTGGTTGTTATCTTCTTGGAAACAGCCGAATTTCGGGCAAAGAATCGCAATGACCTGACGATGGGATTTTGGCGGGAGAATGTCGATAAAATTCTACTTTCGAACGATCAACGTTTATTATCCAATGCGGGGAGCGTGAGTAAACAGCAGAGAGAGGATTATGCGTACCGAATTTATGATGAATTTGACGCCCGCCGAAAACATAAAGATGCTATCGATGCAGACCGTGAGGATATGGAGCAATTAAAAGAATTGGAGGCCGAAATAAAATTGCGTATTCGATAACGCATAAACCTCTTATGGGTCCAACCTTAAAGGCGTGCGATACTGTTGCGCGCCTTTTGCGTTCTTATATTCAACGAGGGGAAATTTTCCCCCGTCGGCTTGATGCCCTCAAACTTGCGGGGGCTTGTTACGTGTTCGCGTTTCACTCATTCGCGGAATCTGCGCCCGAAAAACTTTGCAAACTCGTATTTGTCGATATTACCCTCGTCGTCGGTAATGATATCGGCCACCCGCGAAAGTATTCCGCGCACCAAATCGGACATATTCACGTCGGTGTCGTTGCAAATGCTGTTTAGCTGCGTCGCGGTAAACGGGTCGAGCCGCACCGATATACGATCTATTTTCCTCATAAAGCCGATATTTTCTACAAAAGTAGCTCAAAACCTCGGAACGGGATTCACTCGGATTGTCCCGTTTTGGCTTTTTCGAAAAAAGTTCCGCGTGTGTAAACTGTGGCGGGGGCGAGGTTTGCACCGAATAAACAAAAGAAAACGCACCCCATACCCCCTATGCGCACACTCTCGGGCCGCCCGCCGTAGGTGCGCCGCTTGCTCCTTAAGTTGGGGTACAGTCTCAACGCATACGTCTATGGGCGGGCACGTGTATCGCCCTTGTGGGCGTTGTGTTTCGTACTTGTATCCCGCTTGGTGTGTCTCCCGTTAAATATTACCTGCCTCGTTTCGTGCATTTTTGCGCGTTTTTTATCATTTTTTTGTTTATTTCCCTCTACTTTTTGCATTGTAATGCGTTGCGTTGAGGCGGACCAATACATAGCGATCGGGTGCTACTCCGTGCCGCATTCCCCAGATAACCTACCGCTGCAAGGGTGTCGCATTTTGCTATATCTCTGTCATCCAATTCAACCGACGCAGATTTGCGCCCGTTTATCGCCGCGGGGATGGGGGCGGCGGTACATATATGCTCCGCCGTGTTTCGTTGGTGTAGGAGCTGCCCACAAAATTGTGTGCACCTATTCGCCTGCCGCCACTGCAAGCGGCATTCAATAATTGAATATATGTTAACCCGTGTTGAACTTTGGAATTAGGATAGTTTACATTGTTGGAAATATGGGCTAATATTGGTCTGTATTTTTGATAAAGCACTGGTTTTCGGTATAAAATTCCCGTAAACGAAAAAATATAATGCCGTGACCGCTGCGCGCGGGGCGGTTAACCTCAACAATTCAGAACCCAAATTTAACATAATATAAACGTCGATCGTTGAGGCACGGCAATAAGCGTTCTTTATTCGGCAAAAGAAAAGGGACGGCCGACCAGCCGCCCCGAATTTAAGAGGATAAAATCGCCGCAATCAAAATACAACGTAAATAGCCTTTATTTCGCCGATCTTGGCGCGGTGCGATAAACTTATCAATCTCTGGTGAACGATTGAAATTTGAGCTAATTCCACGCTAATACGGGGCATTGTCGCTTTGGTCCGTCGTCATAGTATCCGTTTCGTAGTCAGTTATGCGGGTCAAACTCTTGTTATGCCTAAATAGGATTAACCCCGTGCCGCCCTCGCGGTTTTTTGCGATTGTAAGACGTCCTACGCCTTGTGGGTCTACTGTTCTGTATCTGCTGCCAGCGTCGAAAGGTTCGGTGCTATACACGGCGGGGCGGTCTATGAAGATCACCATATCGGCGTCTTGCTCTATTGCTCCCGATTCGCGGAGGTCGGAGAGCATCGGCGTTTTATCGGCCCGTTCCTCAACCTTGCGCGATAGTTGGGCCAGCAGTACCACGGGCACCGAAAGTTCCTTTGCGAGCATCTTTGCCGCACGGCTCATTTGCGCAACCTCTCTTTCACGGTTCACGGTGCGGCGGTCGTCCGATCCCTCGATCAACTGGAGATAATCGACTACAACCATCCCGCAACGGCCGCGCCTCTGCATCGCTCGGGCTTGGGCACGTATTCGGGGCATAGAGATTGACGGAGTATCGAACAAGTAGAGCGGCAAACCTCGCAGATCGTCGGCCCCGCGTTCGATCATTTCCCAATCTTTCGAGACTATCGAGCCGCGGCGGAACGCATTCGCATCCACACCCGACGCCCCGACCAGCATACGCCCCGCCAATTGCGCGTCGGGCATTTCGAGCGAGAAGAAGCACACGGGCACGCCAGCCATCGCAGCGGAGCGGGCGAAATGCAGCGATACGGCCGTTTTTCCCATTGCGGGACGCGCTGCCAGCACGACCAGTTGCCCGCCGCGCCAACCGCCCGTAACGGCGTCAAGATAGGACAAGCCCGTCGGGATTCCCACGCATTCGCCTTGCTGGTGCGCTTTCTGTCGGCGTTCGAGGTCTTGCAATGTCTCTTGCAGCACATCCCCGATATGCCGCGCCGCATCCACGCAAACCGCCTTGCCCGCAATCACGTCCAGTTCCGACAGTGCCCAATCCAGCGCGTTATTATCCGATTGCGCCTTTGCCGTCAGTTCGGCGGCGTACACGATCAACATCCGCAGCGTTTGGAGGTCGGCAAGATATCGGGCGCGGTTCAGAACCGCGACGCCCGTGCCTATCGACTGCGTCAGGTCTGCAACATATGCCGCGGAAATATTCGCATCCTTGACCGCGCGAACCACCGAAAGCATATCGACCGTGCGGCCCTCATCGTCCAGTCGGCAAATTGCCTCGTATATCGCCGCATTGTCGGAATTGTAGAACGCATCCGCCGTAAGGATACCCCGAACGTCGGGAACGTAATTCGCCTCAACCAGCAGCGCGCCCAATACCGCCGCTTCCAATCGTTCGTCGTGCGGCATTCTATCGTTAGTCAAAATTGGAGTCGTATTTCGGTCTTGTTTCATAGTTCGTTTGTTTTTTATTGTGCGTAAATTCGTTTTGACGGGCATTCCAGCCGCGCGCCGCCGCCCGCCAATCTTTTATCGGGGTTTTGCCCATCTGCCAGCCGATAGCCTCGTAATGATTCATAAATACGTCGGGGTCGACGTTCCTTAATCCTTCTTCCTCAACATAAGCAATAATATCGTCGCGCGTCGGAGCAACAAACGCAGCGCGTTTAGTTGCGACCTTATCCCCCTTATAACCCCCATTCTCATTTAGATTATGATTATCATTAAGATTATGATTTAAGGGGTTGTTTTTGGGGTTGTCCTCTGGGGTTGTTTTAGGGGTTGATTCTGGGGTTGTTTTCCGTGCATTATTGTTACCCTTTGGTGCACCTCCTAATTTCCCATACTTCGCACCTTTTCTCCCGTTTTCAACGCTCGTATCGTATCGTTTCATCGAGGCTGCGAGTTGAGGGCGGATAAGTTTCCACGCAAGGCGGCCGATAGGTGTTAATTCGGTTGGCTCTATTCCGAAAAATGCGAAATCGGTAATCGATTCATACACGGATAATTTGTCAGCATCCGACATATCGCCGATTGCGTCTTTGAAACTCGAATAAAACGCGAACGACTTACGTTGTGCGCACATTTCGTTTTTATCGTTCATTGCCTACCTCCTTTTCCAAAAAGTATTTTTTAAAACCACGGCCGTGGCCGCAGGCATTGGGGTGCCATTCATCGAGAATTGGGATACCTTTTTTGCGTAAATCGCGGATCGTGCCGCGCGGGTCGCAAGCGCGACCACCGAGGGCAACCGTAATTTCGCCAGCTGTATAGCGACCGCCTCGGGCCAAAATATTATAAACCCGTTTTTGTTGAGGTGCCAAATTTTTTATAATTTTGCACATTGCTTGTGTCCTCGCGTCCTTGCTACAAGGCGCGGGGCTATTTTTTATACTATCCGCCATCATAGCCCGCGTGTTTTACGGTTAGCACTGGCCGCAATCCTCAACGCGGCATCCTCCTTTGTTGCGGGACGTTTGGTGTTATCCTCGATCCATTGTGTAAGCTCTCGTTTTGAAAACACGGTGCGACGGCCGAATTTACGGTGCGGGATAGCGTTTTTGTACACGAGATTGTAGAGTGTGGCGCGTGTTGCGGGAATGCCCTGCGCGGTTAGGAACTTTGCCGCGGCCTCAACGGTCATTGCATCCGTTTCGACTGCTTCGTTTTTACGGCGAAAATCTGCCAATTTCGGAACCACGGCCGCCACTGCGTCGCCTATCAGCGTTTGCAGCTCCTCGCTGGTGGTAACGATAATTTTATTTTCCATAATTAGGAAATTTTAAATTAAAAAAATTGGCCGTGTACTTTGGCCGTTACCGATCGTCGGTACTGCAAAGGTTGGATAAATTGATATGACACGAAAAAAAACAAAGGACACAATAGGACACTACCAAATTTGTGTCCTATTGTGTCCTTATTTAGACGGTTTTATATGTTACAATCTTATCGCATCAATCATCGAATTTAAATCCGAATCCGTTATATTATTTTTTCGTATTCCTAAATCAGAGATGTACCTAACAGTTTGCCGCGGGTCAATTTTTAGACTATAACAATTGTTTAAAGCTCGCGTTAATTCTGCATACTTTCCGCTATCTATTAAGATATATCGCAACTCGATTAACGCCCTAATAATAGCAGCTATTTTTTTAGCTTTTGCGCCTTGTATTATCGGTTTTATCTTTTTTATTAATTCCGCTTTATTATCGATAATGATAAAATCCTCGAATGTCTTTAGCGGCTTTTTGCGTTGAGGCGGGGCGGGTTCTGCGGTTGGATTGTTGCCTGTTGCCATTGCCCGCCAATTGGTACGCATTAACTCTCCGAACGGGAAATAATTACCCGCTGTTTTTCTTTCCCAATTCTTTATAAACGCATCCGTATATACAAAATCGGTCTTTCCGCAAATATAGGTTATTACGCTGCTTAAAGCATTATAATAAGCGAGCATTTTCCCTCGATCCGCTTTCGCACCCTTTTTGCTTACGTTCTCACGCTCGGTATAGTATGCGAATAAAAGATCATCGGTAATGTTTTCAATTATCAACCTCTTATTTTCGGGTGTCAATTGCAAAATTTGAAGTTCGAATCGTTCTGTTTCGGTATCTATGTAATCGGCATCTATACCGTAAGGATAATCGGATAGTTTGTCATAAAATAACATATCGCTGGTTTTTATAGGATTAAAATCGTGTTAGCAATTCCGCATTCTTTTGCCGTTCCTCGCGTTCGAAGCTCGCTAAATAGTTTTCGGTCGTCTTTAGGTCGGAGTGCCCCAACGATTCAGATATGTAGGCGATATTCACGCCCGAACGCTTCAGCACCGTTGCGAACGAATGACGGGCCGTATATGTCGAGATATGACCGATCCCCAATCGTTCGCCCACATCGGTCATACGCTTGTTTATGGCACGTGTCAGGTATTGTGTTTTGTGCATTTGTCGTAACGGGTCTTCCGAACCGTCGAGAATCCCGAATATGAACGCATCGGGTCGGGGGACTGTCCCCCAACGATCTATGATCTTTTGCATACGATCGGTTATTATGGCCCGTATCTCCTTGCGTACTCTGGTGGTTCGCTCCGTCTTTTGGCGCACGAAACATATCTCGCCGTTCACGATATCCCGATACCTCAACTTTACGAAATCGGCAACGTTGATCCCGTTGCATAAATAGAGAAACAACCAATAATCGCGGTATCTGGCCGTTGCTTCGCTCCCGTCGTCGTAATTGGCTATTTGTCCTATTTGCTCCACGGTCAAAGCCATTTTACGCCCTGCGCCCGATTGTATTTCATACCGCCCGCGGCCGAACGGGTATTGCGATTCCTTTATCAATCCAGCGTGCCGCGCCTCGTTAATGATTGCGCGCAATGTCCGTAAGCGTATGGCGATAGTCGTTTGTTTTTTACCCTCGTTGTCGAGAAAATCGGCATAACGGGTCAACCAATTGGGAGTAACGGACGATAACCGTACGTGCGTACCCGCGAATCGTTCTATACCCTTTAATGTCGCATAATATACGGTCATATTGCCGACACGCCCGCGGCTCTTTAATTCATCCAAACGGGCCGCAAACATCGCATTGATTGATAACGACGGTGCCAACTTCAAACGAGCATTCAACGCATCGAGCGAGAAATCGCCGTTGCTTGCCAACTCCTCAACGGCCGAACGGATTATATTGTAGCTGTTTTCTATATCTTTGCGGACGGCCGACAGCTCGCGATTTTTGGTCGTTGGCAACGCATCCCATTGATCGGCGGTCAAGTCTTTCCCCGTCGGGTAATATTTGCGCTGTCGCAGATACGTAACACGTATGCGGACGGGGTATTTTCCCTCGCGTTTGGGGTGGCTTGTGTCGATTATTACGGCGACCGTTATGCCGTCTTTCGAGTACTGGAAATTCATATTTTCGCTGGTTTTCGTTCGAATTTAGACACACATTGCGGGAAAGTGCGTGTACCACTGCACTCTATGTCGAAAAATCGGGTACACAATTTCGACACAAATATACGAAATCGAATGAAATCGGCAAAAACCGAATGAAAATCAATCGTAGTGTTTATTGCTGTAAATAAGTATTTTATGGATGTTTTATGAAGTGCTCGAAATCGGTAAAAATACCCTTATTGAGATTCCCAAGCCAAGGGTCACGGGTTCGAGTCCCGCTTACCGCTCGAAAGGTCCTTTCATAAAGGGCCTTTTTTGTTGTGCGGGAGTGCGAGTTTGAAACTTGCATTTATTTTTCTATATTTGCACGTTTTAGATGCCGGCCGAAAGGCAGCGGCGGCGTGTCGCGCAGCGCCGAATGCCGCGAGGGCCGACAGGCGGACGGGCCCGTCCGCTCGGAACGACGATTTATAACGAAAATTAACATAACCCCTACTATGAAGTTCAACGAGTACAAAGGTCTCGATCTGCCGAAGGTGGCGGAGGAGGTTTTGAAGAAGTGGGACGCCGACGATACGTTCCACAAGAGTATCTCTACACGCGAGGGCCATCCCGCATTCGTTTTTTACGAGGGTCCCCCCTCGGCCAACGGAATGCCCGGCATTCACCATGTCATGGCCCGCACCATCAAGGACGTGATCTGCCGCTACAAGACTCAGCAGGGGTATTTGGTGCACCGCAAAGCGGGATGGGACACCCACGGCCTGCCCGTGGAGCTGGGCGTGGAGAAGAAGCTCGGCATCACCAAGGAGGATATCGGCCGCAAGATCTCGATCGAGGAGTACAACCGCACCTGCCGCGAAGCGGTGATGGAGTTCACCGACGTGTGGGAAAACCTCACCCACAAGATGGGTTACTGGGTCAACATGGACGATCCCTACATCACTTACGACAACAAATATATCGAGACGCTGTGGTACCTGCTCAAGAAATTGTATGAAAAAGGGCTGCTCTATAAGGGCTACACCATCCAGCCCTACTCGCCCGCGGCGGGCACGGGCCTCTCGACTCACGAGCTGAATCAGCCCGGGTGCTATCGCGACGTGAAGGACACCACCTGCACCGCGCAGTTCGAGATCGTGCGCGACGAGCGCAGCGAGAAGCTGTTCGAGGGCGTGCAGGGCAAGCTCTATTTCCTCGCATGGACCACCACGCCGTGGACCCTGCCGTCGAATACCGCGCTGGCCGTCGGCCCCGCGATAGAGTACGTGCGAGTGAAGTGCCGCAACCCCTACACCGACGAGCCGCAGACCGTCATTCTGGCCAAATCGCTCGTCGACGCCTACTTCACCAAGAAGATGGAGGGGACCTTCGAGGTCGAGGACAAGATTTGGCTGGGACCCGAGCTGGAGGGCGTGCGTTACGCGCAGCTCATCCCGTGGGTGAAGCCGCAGGGCGACGCGTTCCGCGTAATTACGGGCGACTATGTGACCACTTCGGACGGTACGGGCATCGTGCATATCGCGCCGACGTTCGGCGCCGACGACGACCGCGTGGCCAAGATCGCGGGCATCGCGCCTCTGTTCATGGTCGACAAGGCAGGCAAGAACCAGCCTATGGTCGACCGCAAGGGTCGTTTCTTCCTCTTGGAGGATCTCGACCCCGAGTTCGTGAAGAGCAGCGTCGACGCCGCGGCGTACGGCGAATACGCGGGCCGTTACGTGAAAAACGCCTATGACGATACGTTGGGTCCCGACGACGCCACGCTGGATATCGACATAGCCGTGATGCTGAAGTCGCAGGGCTTGGCGTTCAAGATCGAAAAGCATACCCACTCCTATCCCCACTGCTGGCGCACGGACAAGCCCGTGCTCTACTATCCGCTCGATTCGTGGTTCATCCGCACCACGGCTTTGCGCGAGCGCATGATCGAACTCAACAAGACGATCAAGTGGAAGCCCGAATCGACGGGTTCGGGACGCTTCGGCAAGTGGCTGGAGGGTTTGGTGGACTGGAACCTGTCGCGTTCGCGCTTCTGGGGCACTCCGCTGCCCGTGTGGGCCACCGAGGATTACTCGGAGATCAAGTGCATCGGTTCGGTGGAGGAGCTCATCGCCGAGATCGAGAAGAGTATTGCCGCCGGCAACATGACCGAGAACCCGTATAAGAACTTCCGTGTGGGCGACATGTCGAAGGAGAACTACTCGACCGCCAACATCGATCTGCACCGTCCCTATGTCGACGGCATAGTGCTCACCTCGTCGAAGGGCGAGCCGATGAAGCGCGAGAGCGACCTGATCGACGTGTGGTTCGACTCGGGCGCGATGCCTTACGCCCAGATACACTATCCGTTCGAGAACGCCGACGAGTTCGGCGAGGTGTTCCCCGCCGACTTCATCGCCGAGGGTGTCGACCAGACGCGCGGATGGTTCTTCACGCTGCACGCAATCGCTTCGATGCTCTTCGATTCGGTGGCGTTCAAGAACATCATATCGAACGGTCTGGTGCTCGACAAGAACGGCAACAAGATGTCGAAACGTCTGGGCAACGCCGTCGATCCGTTCGAGGTGCTCGACGCCTACGGCGCCGACGCCACGCGCTGGTACATGATATCCAATTCGCAGCCTTGGGACAACCTGAAGTTCGACAAGGAGGGTGTGGACGAGGTGCGCCGCAAATTCTTCGGCACGCTCTACAACACCTATTCGTTCTTCGCCCTCTATGCCAACGTCGACGGCTTCACGGGCAGGGAGGCGGAGATTCCCGTCGCGCAGCGTCCCGAGATCGACCGCTGGATCATCTCGCTGCTCAACACTCTGGTGAAGGATGTGACTGAGTATCTGAACGATTACGATCCTACCCCCGCGGCGCGCGCCATACAGGATTTCGTGGGCGAGAACCTCTCGAACTGGTACGTTCGCCTGAACCGCAAACGTTTCTGGGGCGGCGGCATGAGCGATGACAAGCTCGCCGCTTACCAGACTCTTTATACCTGCTTGGAGACCGTGGCGGCTCTCGCCGCGCCCTTCGCGCCCTTCATGGCCGACCGCATCTTCACCGACCTGAACGCCGTGAGCGGCCGCCACGCCGACGGTTCGGTTCACCTCGCAGCGTTCCCCGCGGCCGACGAGTCGTCGATCGACCGCGAGCTGGAAGAGACGATGGATATCGCGCAACGCGTGTCGTCGATGGTGCTGGCTCTGCGCCGCAAGGTGAACATCAAGGTCCGCCAGCCGCTCACAAAGATCCTCGTGCCCGTGCTCGATCAGGCTATGGCCCGTCATATCGAGGCGGTCAAGGGATTGGTGATGAGCGAGGTGAACGTGAAACAGATCGAGTTGCTGAACGACACCACGGGAATCATAACCAAGCGCATAAAGCCCAACTTCAAGACCCTCGGCCCCAAGTACGGCAAATACATGAAGCAGATCGCGGCCCTCACGGCCACCTTCTCGCAGGAGCGCATAGCCGAGATCGAAGCTTCGGCCGAAACGACGCTCGACCTCGGAGGCGACAAGATCGTCGTGACTCCCGCCGACTTCGAGATCACGTCGGAGGATATGCCCGGGTGGCTGGTCGCTTCGGAGGGTAAACTCACCGTCGCGCTCGACATAACCGTCACCGACGAGCTGCGTCGCGAAGGCGTGGCACGCGAGTTGATAAACCGCATACAGAATATCCGCAAGGACTCGGGATTCGAAGTGACGGACAAGATCCGCGTCGAGATCGAGTCGAAGCCCGCCGTCGCGGGCGCCGTCGAACATTTCGCCGACTACATAGCATCGCAGACTCTCGCGGTGGAGGTGCTTGCCGCGGCCGAGCCGCAGGGCGCCGTCGTGGCCGATTCGGATGTCGACGACGAGCCGTTGCGCATAGCCGTGACGCGCGTGTAGGCGGGGTTGCCGATATTTTCGGATTAAAGATTTGGCAGTTCGTAAAAAATGCCTTATCTTTATTACAGCAACATTAAATATTTTAAGACTATGGAAGAGGAGAGAGTACGATATGGCGACGCCGATTTGGCGGAGTTCAAACAGATAATTCTCAAGAAACTCGAGCAGGCCAAGGCCGATTACGAGCTGTTGCGGTCGAACATAACCCATTCGAGCGATAACGACACCGAGGATACTTCGCCCACGTTCAAGGTGCTGGAGGAGGGCGCCACTACTCTCTCGAAAGAGGAGACGGGTCGTCTCGCCGCCCACCAGATGAAGTTCATCCGCAATCTGGAGATGGCTCTGGTGCGCGTGGAGAACAAAACATACGGTATCTGCAAAACCACGGGAAAACTCATCCCCAAGGAGCGTCTGTTGCGTGTCCCTCACGCCACGGAGTGCATCGAGGCCAAAGAGAAACGCAAATAAGACCCGAGAGCCGCGTCGCCGACGATACGCGCTCGCTCGAACTGTCCGCATATCGATACAGCCGTCCGAATTTTCGGGCGGCTGTGTTTTACATACCGATCCTGCGAAGATTACGACAAATCCTCCGAAGCGGAGGTCTCGCGGGGCACGGCGACGAACAGATCACGGTCCGAGGGCCACTTCTTCACTTTCGACATGGCGTCGCGCACCATGCGGCCTATGCCGTTGGTGAACGACGCGCCGCGATAACTGCTCGTATTGGTGATGAACACGTACGAAAGGCCGCCCGCCCTGTTCTCGATATAGGCGCACGTGCCCGACATGGTGCCCGTGCGCACCAGCGAACGGCTGCGGCTGTCGTAACGCGCCCAGCCCAGCGCGTAATCGCCTTTGCGGGCGATTCGTTTCATCTCGGCGACGCTCTGCGGGGTGAGGATATCGGGCACGCCGTCCAGTCCGTCGACCGAAGCCACCAGACGCAGCAGCTCCACGGCCGAGCAGACCCACGCCCCCGCGCCTTGCAGCCCCTCGATATCGTTGCCGCCGTACTCGCGCGGCAGCATCCGACCCGAACCGTCGTAAGACTCGATGGTCTCGCCCGGGTCGTGACCGTAATATTTCACCTCGTGAGGATGCCGCTGCTCGTAATAGTTGCGGGCGATGTGCATGTCGTAACAACCCGCGGGCCACAGCACATGCTTCTGGAGATACTCTTCGTATCCCATGCCCGACACCTTCTCTATCACGCGTGAGAGCACCAGATAGCCTATGTTGGAGTACTGGGCCGATCCCCCGGGCTTGTCGCGCAGACGCTGGCGGAGCTGAAAGGCTATGAGCTGGTCGGCAGTGGGCGAAGCGTCCATTTTCTCCCACCGCATGATGTCGGTTATGCGGAACATCGGGTCGCCCAGACGGCGGCTGAAACCCGACGTGTGGTTCAACAGTTGACGCACGGTTATGTCGGCGGCGCGCTTGTCCTTTATGTCGAGCAGATGCGGATCGTTCAGGATGCCCGCCTCGCCGAATACCTTGTCGTCGAGCGTGAGGCGCCCTTCGTCGCACAACTTCATGATTCCGATGGCCGTGATGAGTTTCGACGCCGAGGCTATGCGATAGATGTCGCCCACCTCCGCCTCGCGTTCGCGCTCCTTGTCGGCCCAGCCGAAACCCTTGCAGTAGATCAACCGCTCGTCTTTCATGACGGCAAGCGACGCCCCGCGGATATTGTTGCGCGCCATCCAGTTGCGTATGTGGCGTTCCATCTGCGCGGTGGACGGCAGGTCCGACACCGAGTTGCGGAGGGAATCGTTCAGGCGATATCCTATTTCGCTTTCGGGCAGCGCGAGACCGCCGTCGCCGCACGAGCGCAGCGCGAGGAACGAACAGAAGGCGACGATGGCGACACCGAGCAATAATTTATATCGTTTCATCCGAGTTCATTTTTACCGCATGCAAAAATAGCGATTTAATCCCGTAACGGCAAAGCATGCGGCGGGCGCGAAAGGAATCGGGTTGTAAATAATCCGCATATTTTATACTTTTGTCCGTCCAAACACGACACGACGAATGAAACGCCTCGCACTGACGATGATAATCCTGCTCGCTCCGACCCTCGCGCTCGCCCAGAACGACTCCTTGGCGGCGGTCGAAAAGCGAATCAAACGCGAAATAATCGAAGAACTGCGCGCCGAACGCGACGCCGAAAAGAAACGGCGGCCCAAGCTGTTCGAGCCGTACGGATTCGTGCGCAACTACATCTGTTACGACACCCGCCAGTGCATAACCACTATGGGCGAGATGTTCAACATCATGCCCAAGGACGTATTGCCCAATGAGGACGGGAGCGAGGATCTGAACGCCGTGCACGAGATGACGTTCGTATCGTTCACCACGCGTCTGGGCGTCGACGTGAACGGCCCCTCGATATGGAAAGCGGCCGCGTCGGCCAAAGTCGAGGCCGACTTCTGCGGATTCGGCTCGAACAACACCATGTTCCGCATACGTCAGGCTTACGTGCGATTGGCATGGGACCGCGTGTCGGTGACGTGCGGGCAGACGTGGCACCCGATGGTCATACAGGTCATGCCTTCGATATCGGGTCTCGCCTCGGGCGCGCCCTTCTCGCCGTTCAACCGCTCGCCGCAGATAAACGTCAGCGTCGGCGCCCCGCGGGGTTGGAACTTCACGGCGGCGGCACTGTACCAGTTCCCCAACACCTCGGTAGGACCCGACGGCACGTCGTTCGACTATTCGCGATGGAGCCTTTGGCCCGAGCTGTACGCCTCGGTCAAACATGTCGGGGAGCGTCTTACCGTCGGCGCGGGCGTCGACATACTCAGCATAATGCCCCGCAAGACGAGCACGGCGCGACGCACCGCCATAGTCGACGGCGTGGAGACGCAGGCCGAACTCACGGTGCGCGTGCGCGACCGCGTGACGGGCATATCGCCCGAGATATTCGCCGACTACAAAAGCGGGCTTTTCAACGTCAAGGGAAAAGTGATTTACGGGCAAAACACGGCCCACCTCACCATGATAAGCGGATTCGGCGCCACCTCGTACGACCCCGCCACGGGATCGTACGAATACGCTCCGCTGCGCTCGGCGACCTCGTGGATCAACTTCACTTACGGCAACCGCTGCAAGGCGGGCGTAATGGGAGGGTTCTCGCAGAATCTCGGCGCGCGCAAGGATTTCATATCCACCGACGACTACTGGGTGCGCGGCGCGAAGAACACCGACTATATATGGCGCGTGAGTCCGTCGTTCACCTACACCGCGGGCAATCTGGCCCTCGCCTTGGAGATGGACTACACGGCCGTCGGATATGGCGACGAGGCCATCGACGGCCGCGCGAAGGCTCTGCGCACGGTCGACAATTGGCGTATCTGCACCATGATCCGCTACTCTTTCTGACGGCCGAAAGGGCTTTGCGCCTGCGGCTCTACTCGCGCGGCTACTCCCCCATCGGACGGCTTATGTCGGCGACCGCGGCGTCCGTGAACGCTACCAGATCGCGCGGAGCGACGCGGATCTGCAACCCGCGCACTCCCGCGCTGACGTATATGGCGTCGTGGCGCAAACAACTCTCGTGGATGTAGGTCGGAAACCGTCTCTTCATACCTATGGGCGAGCATCCGCCGCGGATGTAGCCCGTCACGGGCAGCAGCTCCTTCATGTGGAGCATCTCCACGCGTTTGTTGCCCGAGATCTTGGCCGCGGCCTTCAGGTCGACCTCGTGGTCGCCCGGGACGACGCACACCAGATATCCCGTCTTGTCGCCGCACAGCACCAGCGTCTTGAATACCGTCACGATATCCTCGCCCAACTCCTCGGCCACGTGCGCGGCGGCGAGATTCGTCTCGTCCACCGTGTAGGGGATCAACTCGTATGCGATGCCCGCGCGGTCGAGCAGACGGGCTGCATTGGTCTTTTCGATTTTGTTTTTCGCCATGCCGAATCTATTAATAGGTTGTCATTTCCGCGCAAATTTATCCAATAACGACGAAATTACCGCCTAAGCGTCGCCGATTTTCTTGGCCGTACGCGCTGAAGGGCTTATCTTTGTTTCATGAAACGATTTTTACTCCCGACGCTGCTCGTATCGGCAGCATTTTGCCTCGCCTCGTGCGAAGCCGCCTCGTCGCCGCGCGCCACCGCGAAACGATTCTACAAAGCCATCGCCGAGGGCGATAGCTCGCGCGCGTTGGAGTGCGCCAATATCGACGAGGAGGATGCCGAACTCTATTGCGCCATAATGGAAAAGGCGCATTCGTCGGTCGAGGAGAAGGGCGGAATCAGAAAGATCGAGGTTTCGGAGTTGCCCTCGGCGCAGGAGTCCGCAGAGGAGGATCCGCAGCGCGCCGTGGTATTAGTACGCATCGATTACTCCGACGGCTCGTGGCAGGAGGAGTATTGCGACATGGTGTCGGTCGACGGCAAATGGAAGGTGAATGCCGACTTCGATTCGAAATAGCATTGCGGCGACTATCGCCGCGGCGGTATTGCTGACTGCGGGGTGCGGCCGCGCGGCACGAAACGAAGCGGCAACCGCGCCCGACATACCCGTCGAATCGCTATGCACGGCCGATCTTGCGCTCAGGCTCGGCCGCAGCCTCGAAAGCGAACTCATAGCCTCGCGCGACGGCGGGATGCGCTACTCCCACATCGGCATAATCATACGCAGCGACACGGGAGCCGTCGTCGTCCACATCGAACCCTCGCCCTTCACCGACGAGCGGGTACGATGCGACTCGGCGAAAGATTTCTTTAGCTCCGACCGCGCCGCGACGGGCGCAGTAATGCGATTGGGCGGGCTCGACGATTCCCAAAGAGCCGCGATCGAGGATTACGCGAGACGTTTATCCGATTCGCCGACAACGTTCGATCATGATTATTCGCTGGCCGACTCGACGCGAATGTACTGCACCGAGCTCACCGAACGGGCGTTCGCCGCGGTCGGAATATCGCTGTCGCAAGGCCGACGGCACAAGCCGCCGATGGCAAAGGAGCCCGTGATCCTACCCTCCGACATCGCCCGCAACGACTCTCTCGCAACGATATGGAGCTTCGATAACAGCCGACGCGAACGGTAGAGCCAGCTAATTTATCCTTTTCCAACCGCCGAGTCCGAAAACGCTCCGTTTGAAACGCGCTTTGTTTCGCGCCGCAGCCTCCGATCCGTATTCGATAGCGCGATCGAAGTAGGCGATACCTTTCTCGATATCCTCCTCCGTGCCGCGACCGAAAGCATAAGCGACACCGAGCGCGTTGAGTGCCATCGCGTCGAGAGGTTCCCAAACGTCATCTACCCTATCCTCTATCTCCGACAAAAGGCGGAACGCCATCTCGTCGTCCTGCGCCGTTCCCAAACCATCCTGATGCAGAATGGCCAACTCGGCGGCGGGTTCCCAACGATCCTCCTCGTCGAGGTTGTCATACGCACGGCAGAGCCAACGGAACGCCTCTGCATAGTCGCGAGTCACGTTACCGCGCCCCGAGAAATAGAAGTTGCCCACCGCGAACTGCGCCCGCGGATGACCCGCTTCGGCGGCTATCTTGTAGTATCGAAAGGCTTCGTCGAGATCCTCATCGACTCCGTAACCGCGCGCGTAACACACGGCGACGTTGTAGGCCGACTGCGCGTCGCCCATATCGAACGCCCGCTTGTAATATCCGAAAGCCTCCTCCGCGCAATCCTCGTACTCGTCTTCGAGATACTTGCCGTAATCGTTGCAGATCATAGGGTCCTTACCGTCGGCAAGGAGTTCGAAATAGGATTCGAAGCGGTCGGAGTCGATATCGCCCAACTCCGATTCATAAATAGTGCGATAGTTGCCGAACCCCGCAGAGAGACCCGCCTCGAACGACTTTTCGTACAGCTCGGCAGCGAGCGGATATGCGAATGCGTAATACTCGTCTACATCCGCATATTTGTCGGCCTCGGCCTCTCCTTCAATCACCAAATAATCGCCCCAGAACAAGACATTGGCCGCCATATAGAGACAGAAAGCATCGCCGTCGCGAGCTTGTCGGAGTATCTCTTCATACGCCTCCTTGAGCGACCCGAACGGCATGTCGCACTCCACCGAGGGCGTCAGGTTCTCGTTGCGCAGGGCGCATAGCACACCCGAAGCACTACCTTTAAGGATACTCTCTTTAAGCAGAGCGGATGACTTGTCCTCGTCCGTCTCGAAACCGCCTCCGCTCCACACATACTCCTCGCCCATATGGCAGCGGGCCAGATAACAGAGAGCATCGGCGTCGCCTCTCTCCGCAGCCCGCTCCAGAAGCGCATAGCCTCGTTTCATCTCCTCAGGATCGAAACTTTTCCATATCATATCGATAGCCCGAATCACTTCCGCACTGTACTTTCCGTTCATATCGTTTTTCAAATTATTCCTTTAATATCGAATGCTCCCAAGCTGCGCAACTGTGCAAGTTACAAAAATACACATTCATCAGCAAAATGCAGTTCGCAGAACCGCGCGGGCCGCGGCCTTCGCCCCGCGGAGGCCCGCAACTCGTTCCACACTCGTTCGCGTTCTCCGCAGGCTGCTGCCCGAATACCTAAATAATATACGTTACCTTTTGCGCGGCCAAAAGGTAACACCAACCGACGCCAAGCCGAGGGCAATCATGCTTGCATGAATTGCCGAGGCGCGAAGGAGGAAAACAAGCGAAGCGCAGTTAAAAGCCGCCGCGGTGAAACGATTTCGGGGTCGGTCTCGCGACTGCGCTAAATCCGAAATAGTTTCTGCCGCGGGATTGGCTGTCGCGTGTGCATTTCTCCCAAAACCTATCTTCGGCGGCTGCAGGGGTCGCACGAAGGTGCGAGCCGTCGAAGATAACACCGCAAAGCGGTGCGTTGA